>FUWD012812999.1_pt1 | contig 31531 bp, 29 predicted proteins | sample 1063281 | NCBI WGS metagenome assembly FUWD01 (sample SAMEA79048168, study PRJEB19326) | metagenome | biome: marine | reverse complement strand
TCCGTCCACTTGTCAAACAGCTGATCGACCTCTACCGGTGCGTGCAGCCGCTTCATTCATCCTAAATCCCCACTCCCTTGTCAGGTTTCCAGTATTTCGGGATGGAGCCATCCCTGGCCGACCCCTCGTCGCGTGTCGCCGAAGCACTCAAAGCTACCCGGGCACTGATATTCCCCATCGACGGCGTGCTCAACGGCGGTCGCATCACCTTTGACGGCCGGGGTGAAGAGCTCTGTTCGGTTTCTGTACGCGACGCGGTAGCCATACAGGAGGCGGTACGCAAAGGGCTACTCATCTCGGTGTTTTCGGAGCGGCGCAGCGAGGGGTACCGTCCGATTCTCGAAGGGCTCGGCGTGCAGGACCTCCGGTTCGGAACCGGATCATTCCTTGACGCCTACGAGGCGTTCAGGGACCAGCACGGCCTCGGTGACGATGTCTGTGCCTGCATCGGCGACGACGTCGGTGACCTGGCTGTACTGGAGCGCGTCGGTCTTCCTGTGACTGCAATCAACGGTGCAGACTGGTTGCGCAATCGTGTCGGATACATCTCTGCGTTTGAGGGTGGCAACGGGTGCGTGCGGGAGGTTCTGGAGATGATTCTCGGGAGTCAGGGCCTGTGGCCCTGGGTTGAGCCTTCAGTTGAAGAGGACTGAATTTATCCTGAAACGGCTGGCTCCCCCTGGTTAGGGGTTGAGGGCGGCCGCTGTCTCCGAAAGCGAGAGGACCCCTATGATGTTCGTTCCGTGGTTCGGCTCGACATGCACGTCTCCCATATAGCCTGAAGCGCCTCGGGTGCATGCGCTCCTCGCCTGGAGGGCCTGCTCCAATCCTTCGATTTTTCCAATGATGCTGTAAGCCGCCGACTGCGGAGTCGAACACGACACCGGGGGATTGGCGGTGCCGTGCATGAAATACCCGTCCGGCAGATTCTCCTCTTCCGGATATCCGTGCCAGTGCGTCAAGGATGCTCCTGACTCTCCAAGCCGCCGTGCAAAGGTGGATTCAGGGCTGATTGAGAGGAGTATGGACGCTACAAGGGCGTTGCCGAGGGCGTGGGCCAGGATGGTGAGGGTGTCGAATGAGGGGCGCGGCGTTGTGCCCTCTTCGCTGAGGGCAGGAGTTGTGATGTAGGGCCGCCCGTCCTCCATTCCGATTTCCAGAAGGTCGCGCAGGGGCTCGACGGCGGTCTTCTTGCATCCCGACCGTGTTGTCAGTACCCGCACCGTCGGAACCTTTATCATATAGACTGTTCCCTCCACCCGTACCGGGACCCTGAGGCCGCCGGGATCTTTCTCCGGCGCCATGTCGTATGTATCCCCATATGCTACTGGCACTGCCGCCTCGACCCTCACAGGAAGCTGGCGGGCGAAGAACCCGTAACTCATGCCGCTTCGTTCATCGAGGTAGCGTCGGACAATCCGCCGGTAGTATCCGTTCCGGTATTCCAGGTTGTCGGTTGAGGTATGGGTGAGCAGCACAGGGCTCTTTTCCCACAGCCGGCCGGATCTCCGGAAATCCTCTGCGGCCTCCAGAAAGAAGGGAGACCGGGTGCTGAGCTCTCCCTCCCGTATCATGAAATCCTTCGGGCGCGGCGGTACGACCTGGGCCGTCAGTTTCGGTACCAGCGTACGTCGAACGTCTTCCACGCAGGGCAGCGGCGTCTGGAATACGGCTACGCCTCCGTTCATCGTGCAGATGGTCCAGGACTCAGCGGTAACGTAAATAAGGATGTGGACCATATCTCGCGCCAGGCGTGCCACGATGGCGTCAAGCCGCTCCTGTGCACCCGACTGGCCGGAGAGCGGCGGCGGTTCGTCATAGATGCCGACAATGATGTTGTTGTAGAGCGTCGAGACCCGGTTGATCGCAAGCTCATTGTCCGGAAAGACGCCGGGAGCTATGACAACCCTGCCTGCAAGAATCCTCCCGTCAGGACCTGACGCCGCTTCGGGGCTTTCTACCTTGATGCCGAGCGCTTCAAATGCGCTCTGAAGGCTCCGGGAGAATACCTTGAGGCGCCCTGACATGTTCGGTGCGGGATAGAACACCGGCCGGAGCCCCCGGCACATGGCCGGAATGGTGAGCGGTGTGCCGGCCGGGATGCCCAGCATGGCGCCGAGTGATGCTTCACTGATGCTGTTCATTGAGACAGGAAGGAGGCCTATAGGCCGGAGTTGTGTTCACGGCCCCAAAGCAGTTTGGTGCGGAGAACTTCGCAGTAGTCCCGTTTTTCGTTTGCCACCAGATTGATGAGGCGGCTTGATTTACGGACCGTTACACGCTCCATCGGCTCAAGCATTCTGCGCAGGTGCCCGTCGCAGTTGAGCGGGAACTCGCCGTCGGGGGCTTCGACCGAGATTTCGATGATCTTTTCGTCGCTGATGACGATGGGCCTCACCGTCAGCATGTGCGGGCAGATGGGGGTGATGACGAAGACGCTCGACTTCGGGGCGATGATGGGCCCTCCGGCCGACATCGAGTAGGCCGTCGAACCGGTAGATGTGGCGATGATGATGCCGTCAGCACGGTAGGAGCTGAGCAGTTCGCCGTCGAGCTTGATGACGAAGGCGGGGATTCTCGGATAGGTGCCCTTTTCGATGACCACATCGTTCAGGGCAAGGAACTGCTCGTTCCGTCCGTCTGCTGGCACCGAGGCCTCGAGCTGTGTGCGCGTGTGGATGGTGTAGGTTCCCTTGATCACCTTTTCTACCGCTTCAAACATCTCCTCCTGGGTGAACTCCGTCAGGAACCCGAGATAGCCGACATTGATGCCGACGACGGGCTTGGTGACCGAGTGCTGCGAGGTGAAGAGGAGGGTTCCGTCGCCGCCGAGTGAGATGAAGGCGTCGCACTGGGTGTTGAGCTCTTCGATCGGAGCTGACAGCGCGCTCCCAATGCGCTCTGCCGAAAGGGTTTCGAAGATGTATCCGATGCCTTGCGCTTCAAGCCACGATACCAGTTTGCGTGCCAGTTCGAGGGCCCGCTCTCTGGATACGTTGATGACGATGCCGAATTTCATGTGCGCCATCCAGGTAACTGCATGTACTTGTGCAGCCTGTTTGCTTCATCGAAGCGTGATTCCAGACTCTCATTATCAATATCGCGCACCTCCCATGAGAGCTCTACGAGCTTCATTGCGAACTCCTCAATTGCGTCGGCGATGTTTTTGTTGTTGGTGCCGATGATGTCATGCCAGATCTCCCAGGGGCTTCCCGCCAGGCGGGTGAGTGAGGCGAACCCCGGACCGGAGACTCGCAGTTGAGACGAGCAGTAGTCAATGAGGAGGGTGGACATCAACTGTGGGAGGTGGCTGACTCGTGCCATAATCTGGTCGTGCAGGATGGGATTCGACGTTACCAGGGAGCCGGCAATCGATTCAATCATCTTCCTCAGGATGAGGCCCCGGCCCTTATAGGGCAGTTTATGATCATGGCAGAGGAAGATCGGCATTTCTTTGAAGAGGTCAGGTGAGCTTTCACGAAAACCCTGCAACTCCTTGCCTGCCATCGGGTGCAAGCCGAAGTAGGGGAGGTTGAGTTCCTGTGCTCTCTTGAAGATATCGCCTTTCGTGCTTGATACGTCTGCAATGATGGTGGTCGGTGGCGAGAGGCGTGCCGCTTCGTCGAGCAATGCAATGTTGGTCAGCACCGGTGCGGCAAGCACCACGACGTCGGCACTGAAAAGCTCTTCGCGATCTTCAATAAACTGGTCGAGACCGAGCATTCCGGCCTCCTCTATGTCGGCTTCGGTGAACGATGGGTCAAATCCGCTGAAGATGATGCCCGCCTCCACCGCAATGGGGGTGCTGCGGAGCGCCCGCAGGAGGGACATGCCGATCAGGCCGAGTCCTATGAAAGAGATGCTCTCTATGGATGGTTTCGTATTCATGCTGCCGGGCCTCCTACGCTGGCACGGCTTCCCGGAGCTTCTATCGGTACGCCGCTCCGGCAGAGCGGGCACTCTTCGGGATCGTAGCTCACCACCTCCATCGAAAGTACGGAGTACTGGTCATCAATAAGGCGAACTTTGCCGTTGCTACGGTCAACCACCGATCCGACCCCGACGGGCACGGCACCCGCGGCCTTCACCTGTTCGATGACCTCCTGCACCGAACCGCCTGTCGTGATCACATCCTCCACCACGAGGACCCGTTCCCCTTTTTCCAGAGAGAATCCGCGGCGGATCGTCATTCTGCCGTCTTTGCGCTCGGCAAAGATGGTTTTTACCCCGAGCTGCCGCCCTACTTCGGTGCCGACGACAATGCCGCCGATGGCCGGGGAGATGACGGTATCGATCTCCTTATGGCTGAAATGCCCGGCGATCTCCCCGCAGACCACCGTCAGGTGCTCCGGGTGCTGCAGGACCTTGGCGCACTGGAAATAGGTATTGCTGTGCCGGCCGGAGGTCAGCTTGAAATGCCCTTCGAGCAGGGCTCCCGTCTGTTTGAAGATCTCTAGCATTACGTATCTGTTCAGATGGTGTGGAGGTGGAAAAAAGACAGGCTCCGGAATGATTTGCCGCAGCTATTAACTATAAGATACAGAAGCAGTTCCGAAAAGCCAGACGAAAACGTCTCCCCCGGAGTCCCGCCTTCATCCCCTGTTTTCCTCAAGGAAACGGGTGAGGAGCACGCATGCTGCGGCACTGTCCAACCGGCCTTTCTCCCGGCGTACTTTCCGGCTTTTGCCTGAGGCGGCAAGGATTCTCGAGGCCTCTTTCGATGAGTGCGACTCGTCGACCCGCTCCACCCGAAGTTCCGGAAACACAGCCCTGAGTTCTTCAACGAATCGGTCGACTACTGCAGTCATGGCGTTCCCGCTTCCGTCTTCGCTGACAGGGCTGCCCACCACGGCCAGTACAACGCCATCCCCCTGCATGATCCGGCGCAGTTCATGATGGAGCCCCTCGGGTTCGAACGTGCCGACCGGGCTGGCGAACAGCTGCAGCGGGTCCGTCACGGCAAGGCCGATGCGCTTGGTGCCGTAATCGATCCCGATGATACGTCCTTTGGGTTTCATGCTTCGGTTGCCTCCGGGGCCGTTTTCTTCCGTTGGCATGCGAACGGGATTATGCCTTCCGGTTTTTTGGTCGTAAGTTTAGCGGTGGCGTCCGGGAAGAGGTTCCGGCATTTCTGCAACTTCGGAGAACGGGAAAGGAGAGCCGTCATGGCAAAGGTTGTGATCATTGGTGCGGGGTTTGCGGGTCATACCGCGGCCATGTACCTTGGCCGCGGTATCGGCAAAGAGCATGACATAACGGTCATCCATAAGTTCGACTACTTCGGCTTCGTACCTTCATGGGTCTGGCTCGGCATTGATGCGGTGCGCCCCCTGAACACCGTGTTCAAGTTACAGCCGATTTATGACAAATTCAATGTCCACTTCATCCAGGGCAGCGTCCTGAGTGTCCACCCCGATGAAAACCATGTTTTTCTGCGGCGGGCTGAGGGTGGCGTAGCGGAGCGGCTCGATTACGACTATCTCATCATCGCTACCGGCGCTCACATGAACTACGATGCGACGCCCGGCCTCGGCCCCCATAAGCACACCGAGTCCATCTGCCACTTTGACACCGCCATACAGGCCCGGGACCGCTACCTTGAAAATGTCGAGCGCATGAAGAAGGGAGAGCACCGCCGCATCGTGATCGGCACCGGTCATCCGTCGGCAGCCTGCCAGGGTGCGGCCTTCGAGTACATTACCAACATCCACCACGACCTTACCCAGCGCGGGCTGCGAAGCAGGGCGGACCTTGTCTACCTCACCAACGAACCCGAGATCGGCGACTTCGGGGTCGGTGGCATCAATGTGGTGGCAAAAGGCGGGAGGATAGCCCGCGGCGGTGATCTCATCGAAGACGCGATGGACGAGTTCGGCATCGAAAAAGCCGTCCGGAGGGGGGTGCACGAAGTTGATCGGAACACCATATTCTGGGAGGATTTCGAGGGAAACTACGGAGAGACCGGCTATGATTTTGCGATGCTCATTCCCCAGTCGAAGGGCGTCACCTTTCCATTTTTCGACAGAGATGGCACAAACATCACCTCCAAAGTATGCAACCCCGCAGGGTTCGTACTTGCCGACGGCATCTACGGTCTCAGCTATGAAGAACTCCGCGAAACTCCCCACGCCTGGCCTGCACAGTACAACCATCCTGTCTACAGGAACATCTTCTCCGCCGGCATCGCATTCGCCCCTCCCGGGCCCATTTCCAGGCCGCATATCACAAAAAACGGTACATCTATCATTGCCGGCGCGCCAAGGACCGGAATGATTTCCGGAGTCACCGGCAGGGTGGTTGCGTTCAATGTGATGGATATGATCCGGACGGGCCGCATGACTCACCGGGAGCGGATGACCGAGATGCTCACCGTCTGCATCGCCTCGAACGGCAAGTCGCTATGGAATGGCTCTGCCATTGTCATGATCATCTATCCGGTCGTTCCCGACCTGAAGCACTACGACAACCGCGAGGGGCGCGACATGTTCGTGACGCGGGTTGAGCGCGGCATCAGCGGTGCCTGGCTGAAGCAGATGGTCGAGACCACCTTCATGCACAAGTTCCGCGGCCGCGCCTTCTGGCAGTTCATCCCGGAATAACCAAACCGTAACGACCCATGAGGCCCACCTCTTTCCAGAAAGCCCTGATGCGCTGCCGCATCTACCAGTTCTGGCGGTTTATCGTACTGAACATCAAGATCCTCAAGGCCGTCCACCACGAGAAAACCTCATAAGGAGAAGCGTTCGTGGGGGGCACGTCAGACGGGGCAGTGGATGGTCTGGAGGGCAGCTGCCAGCAGGCGGTATGGTTCCAGGTTGGCAGCCTTGCCGAGGTCGGCCGCAAGGCGCGGCATCCAGCGGCAGAGATGCTCCTTCATGAAGGCTTCCGCGGCTATACGGGCATCTTCCCCGAGGGTGCCACCCATGGACTCCGCTGAGGCGAGGAAAGCGAGGAACTCGAACTCTGTTGCGATGTGGTCGATGAGGCCCGGCGCCACCGTCATATCCCACTGGCTGTAAGCGGCCTGTACGCCGATGGATGCATCTCCGAGCATTCGTTTCTCAAGATAGACCGATTCATAGGGGACGCAGGGCGTCGAGGGGTAGCCGTTCAGGAACAGGCGGGTGTACTCCCCCTGCAGGGCTTCGATTCCCTCATGTTCAAAGGCAGCCATCATCTCCCTGAACTGGTCGGGAGCATCCCTCAGCTCTTCCAGAGACGTCTTGAGCTCCTTGATGAAGGCTTCATTCGGATAGGCAAACGAGCGGCTGAAAAAGCGGAAGGTGAGGGCCTTTTGTCGTGGATCGCGTGAATCGTTCATAATCGTTGTATCATAAAAGCCCGTCATGCAATTGGATGCTGCATGACGGGCTTTCTGGTTGAGGGTTACGGTTCATTCAAAGCGGATTACCAGGGGAACTGGAAGAGCCCGGCTTTGAGGACGTAGTAGCGGAGGAGGTAGCCGCCGACAAGCACCATGACGCTGGCGAGGACGAGAAGATGCCCCGATTTCTTGGTGTGCTTGGCAAAGAAGATCCCGTAGGTTTCAAGCGCAAGCGGCACGATGAGTCCGAAGATGAAGAATCCGATGATGAAGAGCGGGCTGTGGAAAAGCACCTGGGCGGACTCGCGGGCACCGGTTGGCAGGAAGAGCGCGAAGTTGAAGTAGGCGCCGAGAATGATCAGCTCGGTCACGATCAGCATTGCGTCGAGTTCCTCGAGCTTGGCGATGATCTTCCAGGACTCCTCGTTCTTCGAGAACGTCGAGAGCAGGAGGAGGAATGCTGCACCGGTCGAGAACCCGGAAATGACGAAGAGCAACGGAAGGGCCGGGGTGTTCCAGAAGCTTATGGCCGGGGCTGCAGAGATAAGCAGTCCGGTGTAGATCGCCACAAGGAAGCCGGCAGCTGAGCCGGTCAGCGCGGCAAGCTTGTTGAATCGCTCCAGAAGATCGAGGATCCCTCTGGGGATTTTCTGTATGTAGGGGTTTATCTTCGGCCATACCTCCAGCAGCGGTATCACGTATGCTATGGCCGATACGAAGTAGAAGTTGATGAAGATGACGCCCCAGAAGATCCATGACCGCGGATTGGTGAGGGCGTAAATCGCCTTCAGCGGCTGGAGCATGTCGGCAAGAAGAAAGATGGTTCCAAGCACAAGGAACCCGATTGACGACATGACTGCGACGGATAGCATTTTACGGTCGCACCCTTCGAAGAGGTGGATGAGGGCGCTGATGGCGAATGTTGCACCGCCCAGTCCGCCCAAGAATAGGTATGTGGCGATCTGCCAGTGCCACACCTCCTGATGAACAAAAGTCATAATGGTCCTCCTCCTAAACTATGATGGGATGTAATATACTTTCGGGGACGTGCCGAGCGACTGGTTCAGCGCCTGGGCTTTTCCGCTTGTTGCCAGCTTGTGCACCTCGCTGTTGGGGTCATCGAGGTCTCCGAATATCCTTGTGTTGGTCGGGCAGGTGCTGACGCAGGCCGGCTCACGCCCTTCCGAAACCCGGTGGTCGCAGAATGTGCATTTGTCGACATGCGGCTGCTGGTGGCTCGTGAACTTTCCGTAGAGCTCCTCCTCCTTTTTGACATCCTCGCGGTCGTATGCGTAGCGGGCGTCGTAAGGGCATGCGATGCAGCAGGCGTAGCAGCCGATGCAACGGTCATAGTTGACCTTGACGATCCCGTCCTCCGTCATGAATGTTGCCCCTGTCGGGCATGCTGACAGGCAGGGGGTGTTTTCGCAGTGCATGCAGAGCCTCGGAAGCAATACCCGCCTTACGTCGGGAAATGTGCCCTGTGCCTTGTCTTCGACATGCGTCCGGAACTTCCCGTTCCAGAACGGCGTCTGGTTCTCCGCCGTGCATGCAGCCATGCAGGCCTGGCATCCGACGCAGGTCCGCATGTCCATTACCATTCCATATCGCGCCATAGGTGCTTACTCCTCCATTTAACTGTTGACGGGCGTGACGCTTACCGTAAATTCCTGTGACATGAACGATGCGGCGATCGGCTCGATGCTGTAGGGCATGAGCTCGTTCAGCGCCGTTCCTTTTCCTGCTGCGACCGAGAGCATCTTGTTCCGGCTTCCGTAGGATGAAGGGAGGAAGACCGTGTCAGGGCGGATCATTTCGGTGACGAAGAGTGTTGCAGTTACTTTCGGGCCGTAGCGGAGGTTGGTTATTTCCACCTCCTGACCATCCCTGAGGCCGAGTGAAAGCGCCTTCGTCGTGTTCATCCAGAGCCCCGTGAATGCGCCCTCTTTGGGTTTTGTCACAGCGGCAAGTACCGCGTTGTTGTTGTTGGTCGATGCGTGCGACACCACCGGGACCTTTCCATAGGTGAAGTAGAACTCGTCGGCTTTGAGGGCGGGTTCGGGGGATTTGTCCCTGATGACCCTGGGAACATAGCCGAGCACGGGGTCGAACAGCGGAATCCGTCCTGCTTTCTCTCCGAATGAAGAGAGGATCGGGCTGAAGATCTCGAGCCGTCCGGTTGATGTCGGTACGGGGATTTTGCGAGGCATGTTCATCTCTTCAACCACGGTATCGGCGTCTTTCAGCATAAGCAGACCCTTGTCCATAATGGTCGCTTCGACTTCGGCAGCGCTCATGTGTTTGCCGGTCAGATGGCCTGCAAAGTGGCCCATGGCTTCATAGGCGGTCTTCAGGAACGCTTCGTTCAGCGGTTTTCCTGCTTTCTTTGCAGCGGCGATTTCCCGCTTCAGCATCGCATGGTCGAGGCTGGCGTATTCAGCGACGCCCTGGACGTAGCTGTCGAGCTTGCCCATACCCTCGGCGATGGCGCAGAGGATGTCGGCAGTGTCGCGCGTGTCGTAGATCGGGTCGATGGTCCTGATCCTGGTCGTGAACCCTATCCCGGTGTTTGGCCCGAGCGGGTAGAGCAGGGGCTCATTGCGCTCAAGGTAGGTATGGTTCGGCAGGATGACGTCTGCATAGAGCGTCGAATCGGAAGGCAGTACGTCGATTGCCACCACGAGATCGAGGTTCTTGTGCGAAAGGATCTCCTCCCAGCGTTTTGCGGGGAAGTAGTGGCGGATCGGGTTGGCCGCATTGAGGATGATGGCCTTGATGTTGTAAGGCCGCCCATGGTACTTCAGTTCGCCCTTCACCGCTTCAAGCAGACCGGTGTCGGCCATGGCGGGAAGGAACGCGGACTGCTTGCCGGCTTTCGCCTGCTCTTCGGCCCATGCGAACGAGAACGCCGGCATTCCGTGTTCCCAGGCTCCGGGGTTGGCGAAGATGTCAAGCAGGCCGTAGGCGAAGCCCATGCCGGGGCGTTGGACCGGCAGGAGGTCCTTGTCGCTCTTGCCCTGCTGCGTGTTGTGCCAGGAAACCTCGGCCTTGTGGTGCAGCTCGCCGTTCATCATCCAGCCTCCGGGCCGGTCGATACCGCCGACGAGGGTCTGGATGATTGCCTGCAGACGGCGCTGTCCGATGATGTGGTGGTAGCGTGCGCCCATCCAGCCTGGATCGACCATGGCGGGGCGTGCCTGACCGAACTCGACGGCGATGCGCTTGATTGTTGATGCAGGAATGTCGGTGATCTTCGATGCCCACTCGGGGGTGTAGGGTTCGGACTCCGCAATGAACCGGTCAAAGACGGTTGTGACGGGTCGGCCCTGCCAGCTGAGGTTTTTCGGGGCATTGAGGCCCGGCTGGATCCTCGATCCCGATTTCGTGCGCTCGTTGGTGTTGGTGTATGCCGGGACGGCGCGGACCTCCTGACTTATGAGGTCGAATACGTAGTAGGCGGTGGGGTTTCCGTCCGGGCCCTTGTCGGCGGCAAGCTGCACGGCACCTTTTTCGTCGACGAACGACAGGAATGGTGCATTGGTGTGCTTGGAAACAAAGGGTCCGTCATACAGCTTCTCCCGGAGCAGGGTGTGGAGCATCGCGAGGAAGAATGCGTGGTCGGTGCCAGGTTTGACGGGGATCCACTCGTCGGCTTTTGCGGCAAGCTCGCCCATTCTGGGGTCGAGACAGACCACTTTGGCGCCGTTTTTCTTTGCCTGGCCGAAGCGCACGGCACGCGCCGTTGAGATGGCCGCCACAGAGGCGTTGTTGAGGCTGAAGAGGATGTAGCGCGCATTTTCGAAATCGGCGAGGATTTCGTCGTGCACGTTGAAGTTGCCGGTCACCAGATCGGTGCCGAGATGGCCCGCAGTAACGCAGTGCTGAAGGGGTGATGCAACAATGTTGGGGATTCCAAGGCTCTGGCAGAAAGGCAGGCTGAAATGCATGTAGGAGACGCAGGCCGTCCATCCGCCGACGAGGCTGATTTCCCATGGGTTGACTTTCTGCATCTTGCCGATGATGTGGCGGTATGCCTCATCCCAGGTCGCAGCCCTGAAGTTCCATTCGCCCCGTTTGCTTCCCTCGACCCTGATGAGCGGCTGCTTCAGCCGGTCCGGATCGTAGGTCTGGTAGAGGCCGGCCTGGCCGCGGGCGCAGATTTTTCCGCGGTTGAGGGGGCTTTCGGCATTGCCTTCAATCTTGACGGCGCGCTTCACCCCGTCAATCTCCTTCGTAGCGACCTTGATGTCACAGAATGAGGAACAGAAGTTGCAGATGCTCGGGACCCAGGTGACGGTTCCCGATACGGCTCCGCCGTGTTCGGGTGCTCCGGCCTGCCCAAGGCTCCAGACGGGGCGCAACAGGGACATGCCCCCCAGAACGCCGGCGACTTTCAGGAACTGGCGGCGTGAAATAGTTTTGTGCATAGAATCTCCCCTTCAGACAGATGAAAAATTGCTGTGATTTCCTTGAAGGAATCGATGGATCGATGAGAAAGCGAGGATGGCGTTTGTGCCGGCCTGACGGTTTTCCGAGTGCATGGAAAAGGTTCCAATATAATCCAGCCCAACCGTTCTTCCAATTGTTAAATCCCTCCCCCGAGCCTCCATCAGGGGCGCTTCGGGCCCCCTGCCGTTTTTTTCATAATGGCGGCAAATGTGTACATTTCACTCATCTACCAGTCAATCAGTCACACTACAGACATTCGTGCATGAAGCCGCTCTACTATTTCGTGTCCGCCACCCTATCAATCGTGCTCTCGATTCATGTCTTCATTTTCGGCACGGCTCCAAACCACGAACTGATCGCCATTTTCATCGGCCTCTGGGCTCCGACCATCATCGCCGTGGGTATTTTTAATACACTTCTTTCCATCCATGACGAGATGTGCTGCGCTCACCGCCGGATAGAAGACCGCCAGAAAGGGGGCGATGAGCATTAATCAGCCCTTGTCTATCCTGCTGGTCGGAGCTGGCGGCTTTCTTGGTACGGTGGCCCGTTATCTCGTGGCGCTTGCCTTCAGTCCGGCATCGCCGGGGTTTCCGTATGCCACCTTTTCGGTCAACATCGCAGGGAGCTTCCTTATCGGTTTTCTGAGCGAGCTTGCTGTCTCCACCACGATTGTGTCGCCCGAGGCGAGGCTGTTTCTGGTGACCGGTTTCTGCGGAGGCTTCACCACGTTCTCGTCCTACATGTTTGAGGGTGCGACGCTTGCCCGTGAGGGTGAACTGTTTTATTTCAGCCTCTACCTTGCCGGCAGCATTGTTGCCGGGTTTGTTGCGCTCTACACCGGCATCATTGCCGCCAAACCATGGTCATGATGGAATTCAGGAATAGTGAAATGCTCAGGATCTTCCTCGGCGAAGAAATCCGCCTCGGCCACCGGCCGCTCTATGAGGAGGTTGTCCGCGAAGCCCGCCTTCAGGGAATGGCCGGTGCTACGGTGCTGAAGGGGGTCCTCTCGTTCGGCCACGATATGGAGATTCATACCGCGAAGATCATGGAGTTCGCAGCGAACCTGCCGATGGTTGTGGATATCTGCGACACTCCCCAAAAGATTGACACCTTTCTTCCTGTGCTTGAGCAGATGGTCCGCGACTCAGGCGGCCGCGTCATGGTTTCGAGGGCGGCGGTCCGTTCATCCATCATCGGCTGAAACCTCGGCCGGACCTGATCTCGTTCCTCTTTGCCTTCGGACAAATAAAAAAGGAGGCCTTTTCGGGCCTCCTTTTTCAATGTTCCGCCTTAACGATCAGTTAGCCGGACCGGTTACTTCGTTGCGGCCTGAAGCGCGACGTAGTTCGCTTTGACTGTCTTTTCGAGGTCGGCATCAGTGTGCATCGTGCTCGTGAACATCGCTTCGAACTGCGAGGGTGCAAGGTAGATGCCCTGCTCGAGCATGGAGCTGAAGTACTTGCCGAACTTCACGGTGTCTGCCGTGATGGCGCTGTCGTAGCTCTCGACCGGGGTTTCGGTGAAGAACAGGCAGGCCATGGAGCCCACGCGGTTCTGCACGAAGTTCAGGCCGAGCTTCTGCATGTTGTCCCTGAATCCGGCTTCGAGGAACGCTGCCTTGCGCTCAAGTTCCGGGTAGGGATTTTCTTCCATGAGGATCTTCAGGGTTTCGATGCCTGCGGTGAGGGCGAGCGGGTTGCCCGACAGGGTACCGGCCTGATAGACGCCGCCGAGCGGAGCGATGTTTTCCATCAGGCTGCGCTTGCCGCCGAATGCTCCTACAGGCAGGCCTCCGCCGATGATCTTGCCCATGGTGGTGAGGTCCGGGGTGATGCCGTAGAGCTCCTGCGCACCGCCGAGGGCCACGCGGAAGCCGCACATCACTTCGTCGAAGATGAGGACGATGCCTTCACGGTCACAGAGATCGCGGAGCGCCTGGAGGAACTCTTTCTTCGCGGGGATGACACCGGTGTTGCCTGCGACCGGTTCGATGATGATTGCTGCGATGTTGCCCTTGTTCTCGGCAACGAGGAGCTCAACCGACTTGATGTCGTTGTACTTCGCGTTCAGGGTGTCCTGTGCCGTGCCCTTGGTGACGCCGGGGCTGTCGGGGGCGCCGAGGGTCAGGGCGCCGGAGCCTGCCTTGATGAGGAAGCTGTCGCCGTGGCCGTGGTAGCAGCCTTCGAACTTGATGATCTTGTCACGGCCGGTGCATCCGCGGGCAAGGCGGACCGCCGACATGGTGGCTTCGGTTCCGCTGTTGACCATGCGGACCATCTCGATGGATGGTACGATCTTGGTGAGGAGCTCGGCGATTTCGATTTCCATCTCGATCGGGGTTCCGAAGCTGGTGCCGATTTTGGTGAGGGTGAACTCAAGGGCGGCAGTGATCCTCGGGTGCATGCTGCCGAGGATGAACGGTCCCCATGATCCGACATAGTCAAGGTAGGTGTTGCCGTCCACATCGGTCATGTAAGCGCCCTGGCCCTTTGCCATGAAGATGGGGTTGCCTCCAACGGATTTGAAGGCCCGGACCGGCGAGTTGACGCCTCCGGGGATAAACTTCTTTGCCTTTTCAAAGAGTTCGGCTGATCTGGTGAGTGTCGGCATGTCGGTCAATGCGTTTTTGATTGGACGAGACGATGTGGAAAAATGAAAATGTAGGGTCAAGATAGGAATACTCCAGCAGATATAAAACTCCAAATCCCGCTGCTCATTCCGCGAGGAGCTGCGAAATCACGGCAAGGTTCTTCTGTCCGCCGGTGTGTTCCAGATGGTGCCGGCAGTATTCCTGGAGGATGGTTCCGCAGATGAGGGCAGCTCCGCCCTCCGCCGTACCGCTCCCATCTGCGGCTGAGGCGGCAGTTGCTGTACGGGAAAGGGCTGAGAGCAGGTCTGCGGCTTCAGGAGTGATCGGCCGGACGTTCCGGCCGTCAGCGTGGATGGTACCCGGGAGGGCAAGGCCTCCGGGGTTCATGACGAACAGGAGTTCACCGCGGGGTCCTTCGCCCCCATCTCCGGGTATTTCCCTGCCGCTGAAGACGCAACGGCATAGCTCCGGGGCAAAACCCTGCAATGAGATGAATCGGAGCAGGAACCATGCGTAGAGCGTCCTGTAGGCAACCCTCTCCCGGTTGAGTTCAAGGAGGGTCGACTCCAGAAGGCTGAAGAGGCGGAGACTTCTGGAGTCACGCTCCGTTGTCAGGCGCACCAGGTCTATGATCCGGTAGAGAACCCCGAAACGCTCGATGTCGGGCCCGGGCACCATCGGGCATGAGACGAGGCTTCCGTCGCTGATGAGCTGAACTTCCCGTTCGGGCTTGCGGTAGAGGACGATGTCGAGGACGTTTCCGGCGGAGAAGATGCCCGAGAGGCGGTTTTTAGGATTGCGCCCCCCCTTCAGGATGCAGGCCATCTTTCCGAACTCTCGGGTGTAGAGGGTGAGGATTTTGGACTGGTCGCGGTATTTGACCTCCCGCAGCACGACCGCCCGGGTTTTGAGGATCAACGGAGCCCCTTTTTTATTTTTTGAAATATCCCTATATACATTCACAGGCCCTTCTACAGAGAAGGAGTCTTTCCGGATGCCTTTCAACCATAATGCGCTCGAACCTATGCCTACCTATCAATATCGCTGCACCAGCTGCGGCTACGAACTTGAAGCGGTCCAGAAAATGAGTGAGAATGCCCTGAAGACCTGCCCTCAATGCGGGAAGGATGCGCTGGAGCGCGTCATCAGCGCCGAGGGCGGTTTTGTGCTTAAAGGGTCGGGTTTCTACGGCACCGATTACAGTGCGAAGAAGTCCTCCTGCTCCGATTCGTCGTCATCAGGCTCCTCCTGCTCGACCGGTACATGCCCGTTCGCTAAGTAAGACAGCGTTTTCCTGTCGTCATCGGTGCGCTGCCGGCACCCGGCATGCTGCTGAAAGCCTTCCCTTTACGGAAGGCTTTCTCTTTCAGGCGCCTCAGCGCCCTTGTCCGGCGCAGTTTCGCTACGCATTTTTACTGTCTTTCTCCCTACCGCCGTGGTATCGGCAGCGGGTTTTCTTCCGAACGGCCGCTCGTCTTCCCTCCATTTGAATTTCGGGAGGTTGACTGACCCGCGCAGCTCGGGAGGGTATTCGGTTCCCTCGGCATTGCCGGTGACGTTCATTTTATTCAGGGTGCCGTTCTTGAAGATCATCCTGATCCTGTCGCCACTTGAGTAGTTGATGCCGCTCAGCTTGTTCGTGTCCTCATCCTTGCTCCTTTTGCTTTCGTCCGGCTTCTGCATACTGTCATTATCGTATATGTGGACAAGGCTTTCTGCCTCTTTGGTCACCCTGACCCCTTTTACTTTCGAGTCATCGCCGATGAGCACCACGATATGGCGTCCACTGAGCTGGTCATAGCCTTCGGGTTCGGCTGTCAGCGTATCGCGTGTGGCGTAGAACGCGTGGCCGTGGACCTGCATTTCCTCGATTTTCTGTTTGCCGCCACCATCTTTCGACGGTGCATTCTCATCCGCAGGCTTGAATTGGATCCGCAGAATGTCTCCGCTGACCTGTTCGTTGTAACGCCAACCGATGGCGTTGTCGTAGAACCAGAGGCGGTTTTCCTTGTTGTTAAAGACTGCTTTTCTGGACCGGACCATCATGGAGTTGTCCAGCATCCGGCCGCGGACGTTGCCGTGGAGTTCGCAGACGTCGGTGGAGGGGTGGAAGACGCCGTCATCGCCGAAAATCTCCTTGGCGCCATCAGAGATGCGGACGTTGCCGTTCATCACGATGCGGTCCTGGCCCTCATAGTCTGTGGTGCGGTCGCAACTCAATGTCAGGTTGTCCTTCTCGAACAGCACGTTGCCGATGGCTGCGCGGAAGCTGCCTCCGGCATCCTCGCCGCCTTCAATCGTATCGGCGTGGCGGAGAATGATTTTCTTTTTCTCCGCATGAGCCGTATTATGGTGCAGGCCCGGAAGCGGGGCATCCTGAAGCAGCAAGAGGCTTGCGGTGAGGATGAGCAGTCGGCCCGGTCGTGTCATTGTTCGTGATTGTTGGGTGCCTTGAAAAAAATATGGTGCTCTTGTTTTCTTAATGTACTAAAGGTTTCCGCGCTGTGAAAAATATACTCCTTGCCGCCGGCGGCCACCGTGGCCTGCTCGTCTCCGGCCCCCTGTTTGCCGCTCTTGAAGAAAATGGCTCGTTCAACGTTTCTCTCGTATCGTCGGAGCCGCCCTCTGCCGACATGGCATTATGCTTCGGCCTTACAGAGGCGTCGTCAAGGGTTGTCGACTGCGGTACGCCCTGCACGCTGGCGCGTTCTCTGGCGGCGATGGAGGATGCCATCGCCGCCATCGGGCCGGACCTCGTCATCGTGTGCGGTTCCGATGCCCCGGCCCTCGGTGCCGCTCTTGCCGCTGCCGAACTCGGTCTGCCTGTGGCCTCTTCCGATGCGGGCCTGCGCAGTTATGACCGTGGGGATGTTGAGGAGATTCGCAGAATGCTCATCGATACCGTTGCCTCGCTTCATATCGTAAGTGAGCACAGCGGGGCGTACAACCTCATCAACGAGGGTGTCGCCGAAGAGGGTGTCCTGTTTGCCGGGAACCTCGTCATTGATGCTCTCCGTGCTTTCATGGAGCGTGGCGGTGCTGCTCCTCTGGCAGCATCACTGGGCCTTAAGCCGAAACAGTACGCCCTCGTCCTGCCTTCTCTGAACAGCGGCAACGGGTTCGAGGATGCCCTCTTCATGATGCTTGCCGGGCTTTCAGCCGCAACCGATGTCCTTGTTCTCCTTCCGGACGATGCTTCGTCCTCGGCCGTGCTCCAGCAGAGGCTGGAGGGGATGGCCCGGGTGCATGTGACTGCGATTCCTGCTTATGGCGACCTTCTTGTCCTGCTCCGTGATGCATCGTTGCTGCTTCAGGGTAGCGGCCTGCTGGCGGCAGAGGCAACGGTGATGAACGTTCCATGCATGAGCATGCTCGAGCGGACCGAGAGGCCATCAACTCTTGAGATCGGAACCAACGTCCTTGTGGGGCTAGATGTCGAGGAGGCTTCGGCCCGGATGCTTGAGAGCCTCCAGATGAAGAAAGGTGAGACGCGGCGTTCGAAGATTCCGGAAAAATGGGACGGGGCTGCGGCCTCAAGAATCAGCGCCTGGCTCGAAGAAAGGCGGGACGATTGACGAGGAACAGTTCCGGGTTGACGCTTACCCCGTAGAGGTAGATGCCCCAGTGCAGATGCGGGGCGGTTGAGATGCCGGTGTGGCCAACCGTTCCGATCTGCAATCCTTTTTCCACCCGCTGGCCCTCTTTCACGGTGATGGAGTCGAGGTGGAGGTATACCGATGTCACCCCCTGGCCGTGGTCGAGGATGACAGTGTTTCCATGGATCTGGAATCCCTCCTGGACGGTTCCGGCCAACACCACCCTCCCTCCTGAGGTCGAGTAGACTGCCGCGCCCTGAGGTGCTGCTATGTCGATGCCCCTGTGGTAGCTGGTGGCGGGTCCCCCGTTGTACGATCGCTTCAGGCCGAACAGGCTGCTTGTCTCTCCCTTGCAGGGGCGAATGAACCCCTCCCCGAACAGTCGGTCCGGCGTGCTGGTCATGAGGGCGGCTCTGACCCGCGACTTTTCAGCGGCGGTGGCCTGCAGCGACGACTTCGAGGGACTGAGGGTGATGTACTGCACCTTCATTCCGGTTGGTTTCACGGTGACCGGCAGCTCCCGATGCAGGTCTCCTGCCGAAACAGCGAGGGTGTAGGTGCCCGGTTCGCTGAGGTTTTCAACCGGTACCAGCGCCTGCCATGACCCGTCCTCCTGCCGGAACATCGGCCACTCTTTCTCCATGAAACTGACGACGGGTGCCGTTTCGCTCCCCCTGGCATCAACGGTGAAGAATCCTCCCTGCTCCCGGCTGTTGCGGTCAAGGGATACATCCAGTGTGGCCCGGCCGATGGCCGAAGCGGCCGATATGAGAAGTATCGGGGAGAGCAGCGCGAGAGTGCGGAGCATCGTGTGGAAGATGGGGTGGAACGGGTGCATGGTGTGTCGGGTTTTCAGGTTTGCTGTGCTCTCTTTGGCAGATCAGCATCATGGAGCAGGGTGCCAGCGGAGGTGCTTATGATGAGCTGTCCTTCCCGGAGTACTGCCATAAAACAGCCGTCGTCACCCTTTGTGCCGCGGGTGTTGAAGGCCGGCAGCACGATGTAGTGGATGCCACTCTCTCTGCTGTACGCCCCGGGGTGGTAGTGCCCGCTGATGCAGGCCTTCACTGCGAAAGATGCAGCGAGGATGTCGCGGATATCGCCGTGGTTCCAGAGGATGCCGTGGCGCTCGTCCGTGGTTGCTGGATGGAGCGGGAGGTGCGAGAGCACGAAGGCCGGCATCCTCTGTTCTCCGGCCAGTCGAAGCTCTTTCTGGAGCCAGGCTTTCTGGCGTGACCCGACAGCTCCGCACCACGGCTGGCATCCCGGGGTTTTCCTGAAGTGTTCAAGCATAGCCCGGTCTTCATCCGTTTCGGGTTCGCGGAGCAGGCTGACCTCCATGCCGTCGAGCACGAGGAACAGAACTCCCCCCTCCGTGAAGGAGTACCAGGGGTGCCGGAGCCCGTATGCCGGCTGCAGGATCGCTACCGGTAGTTGAAGGCAGTGGTTGCCGATGACGTGGTGAATCGGCCCATTGAACTCCTTGAACGGGCAGAGTGCCTGTCGGAGCTCTTCGGGGGCGTGATCCGGGGTGCCCTTGATGAGGTCTCCTAGCTGTACCAGAAATCGGGCACCACGGCTTCCTAAATCCTCCAGGCAGTGCCGGAGATAGGCTTCGTCACGATGTGCGGCCCGGGGGTCCTCAGTCTGGAAGTGCACGTCGGTGACGATGCCGAACTGCAGGGGTTCCCCATGTTCCATCATGTGCCTCAGTCTCCGAACTCGGAGAGGTACTTCTCCATGAAGTCGTCGATATCACCGTCCAGCACGGTTTCCACGTCAAAGCGTTCGTAGTTGGTGCGGTGGTCCTTTATGCGGCGGTCGTCGAGCACGTAGCTGCGGATCTGGCTTCCCCACTCGATTTTTTTCTTCTTTCCTTCCACTTCGCGTTTCCTTGCATCCTCTTCCTCGCGCTGGCGCTGGTAGAGCTGCGCCATCAGCATCTTCATGGCGCGTTCCCTGTTCTGGAACTGCGAGCGTTCCTGCTGGCAGCCGACCACGATGCCGGAGGGGATATGCTTGATACGTACGGCGGTTTCCACTTTGTTGACGTTCTGGCCGCCTTTGCCGCCGCTACGGAAGGTCGACAGCTCAAGGTCCTCCTTGCGGACCTCGATTTCCACATCGGGCGGAGCCTCGGGGTAGGTGTAGACGCTGGCGAACGAGGTGTGGCGCCGTGCGTTCGAGTCGAACGGTGAAACCCGCACGAGACGGTGCACGCCGTTTTCCGCCTTCAGGTACCCGTAGGCATAGGGGCCCTGTATTTCAAGGGTTGCGGTCTTGATGCCGGCGCCGTCACCCTCCTGATAGTCATCGGTATAGACCTTGAACCCCTTGCGCTCGGCCCATCGCATGTACATCCTATAGAGCATCTCGGCCCAGTCCTGGGCCTCGGTGCCGCCGGCTCCCGCATGGATTGTGATGATGGCATTGCCGGGATCGTCCTTTCCGGAGAGCATGTTCTTGAACTCGATGGCAGCAATCTCCTGCATAATGGCGTCAATCGATGCTGTCAGCTCCCGTTCGAACGACTCGTCTTCCAGCTCGTCTGCTATTGCAAGCTCATCGCGGCAGGATTCAGCCTGCCCTGCGAGCTTTTCGTAGCCCTCGACCCAGGATCGGTTTTCGTTCAACTCCTTGAGGACAGCGTGTGCTGCTTTCTGGTCGTTCCAGAATTCGGGGTTTCCGGAAACCTTTTCGAGATCCTCTATTTTCTCTTTGCGCTGGTCGACGTCAAAGATACCCCCGTAACTGTTCCAGGCGCCTGTTGATGTCCTGCAGTCTTTCTTTTTGTGGTTCAAACATAATGGTTGCTGTTTATTGCGGGTGCGGCTGTGCCCCCTGGTGTGTGGGTGAAAACGGAAACTTCCATAAAAGAAGGATTTTTTTTGCCGGAATGCAAAGCGGGTCCTTTTCCTTGCGCTCAGGAAATTAGCGGAGTTCGCTGGCAAAAAAGTATGGGAGTTTTCCTATTTTCCAGTTCAGGCCGTAATAAAGTTTTCATACGGCAGTGCCGGACACCCTCCTGCCCCTCCGAGGGCGGGCTTTCCCTCCGGGAGTCGATGCTGCTGCACCGCCGGAATGCATCCGGCCCACAACAAGATCCAAGTCCACGATGAAAGACACCTTCCTCCGCTCCGCTCCCCTCTGCTCACCCAGGGAGTTCGATGGACGGCAACGGGCCGTTATCGAGCATGTTTCTCCCGAAGCCTACGGGGGATGCCATCCCGCAAAGGCGGTTGAGGGGGGGCTGGTGCAGGTTGAGGCGGACATCTTCGTCGACGGTGCCGACATGCTCCGGGCTGAAGTGTGCTTCCGCCCGGCGGGAACTGCTGACTGGGAATGCTCGCCGATGAAGCCGATGGACAACGATCGCTGGGGCGGCTCGTTCAGGGTCGGCATGCCCGGGCCCTATGAATATACGGTCCAGGCATGGGTAGACCACTTCAGCACCTGGCGAAGGGGGCTGGTAAAAAAAATCGAAGCGCTTCAGGACGTTGCCCTCGACCTTGAAATCGGTGCGCTCCAGGTTGATGCGGCCGCCGGTCGCGCCGGTGAAGCCGATGCAAAAAAACTCAAGGCATCTGCCGCAGCAATCCGCAGAGAAGGGCGCCTCAAAAGCAAGGGGGTCGATGCCGCGCTTGACGAGGCCCTCGTGCTTCTCATGGAGAGGAACCCCGACCGCTCGGCGGTTTCGGTGTATGACCGGGTCCTGCCGCTCACCGTCGAGCAGGAGAAGGCCGGGTTCAGCTCATGGTATGAATTCTTTCCCCGTTCATGGGGTTCGGTTCCGGGGAGGCATGGCACCTTCCGCGACTGCATGGAGCGCCTGCCTTTCATCGCCGGCATGGGGTTCGATGTCGTCTATCTTCCGCCCATCCATCCGATCGGTACTACGAAAAGAAAAGGAAAGAACAATGCGCTCAAGGCTGAGCCCGGGGAGCCCGGCAGCTGCTGGGCCATCGGCAGCCCGGAGGGAGGACACAAGTCGGCCCATCCCGAGCTCGGTACCATCGAGGATTTTACGGCCTTTGTCGCTGCGGCAGGAGCCGAGGGGATTGCCGTTGCCCTTGATATCGCCTTCCAGTGCTCTCCCGACCACCCCTGGGTGCAGGAGCACCCCGACTGGTTCCGCTGGAGACCGGACGGCACGGTGCAGTTTGCCGAGAACCCCCCGAAACGGTATGAGGACATCCTTCCCCTTGATTTCGAGACGGCCGACTGGCAGAACCTCTGGATGGAGCTGAAAAGCGTCTTCCTTTTCTGGATCGGAAAGGGAGTGAAGATCTTCCGCGTCGACAACCCGCACACCAAGGCTTTCGGGTTCTGGGAATGGGCCATCGCCTCAATCAGGGCGGAGCATCCCGATACGGTGTTCCTCGCCGAGGCATTCACCCGCCCGAAGCTCATGGCCCGCCTTGGTAAAATCGGCTACAGCCAGTCCTACAGCTACTTTACCTGGCGGAACACCAAGCATGAGCTCCAGGAATACATGAAGGAGCTCACCACGCCTCCGCTCAGCCACTTCATGCGGGCTAACTTCTGGCCGAACACTCCCGACATCCTCCACGAGGAGCTGCAGACGGGCGGCAGGCCGAAATTCATCATCCGCATGGTGCTTGCCGCAACCCTCTCTTCGAACTACGGTATGTACGGCCCTGCCTATGAGCTGTGCGAGCACCTGCCTCCGGCACCGGGCAAAGAGGAATATCTTGATTCGGAGAAGTATGAGATCAGGGAGTGGGATCTTGACCGCCCCGGCAACATCCGTGCCGAGATCACCCGCATCAACCGCATCCGAAGGGAGAATGCTGCCCTGCAGCAGACCCCGTCCATCTCTTTCCTTACCATCGAAGACTCGCCTGGTCACGAGAACGAGTGGCTCATGGGATACGTCAAACAGTCCGATGATGGCACGAACATCATTCTCACCGTCGTCAATCTCGATCACCAGCGGCGCCGCAGCGGCTGGATGCGCTTTCCGCTTGAGCAGTTCGGCCTCTCCCACGACCACGCCTTCAGGGTCGAGGACCTCTTCAGCGGAATGCAGTACGAGTGGAGGGGGGAGTGGAACTATGTGGAGCTTGACCCCTCAATCATGCCTGCGCATGTGTTCAGGGTGAGGCTTGCCTGAAAAATTTTGTCGATCTGAAAATTCAATCACTTTACCCGTTCAACCCCACCATGTATCAACCTGAACCGCTCTGGTACAAAGACGCCATCATCTACGAGGCGCATGTCAAGACGTTCTACGACAGCAATAATGATGGCATCGGCGATTTTCAGGGGCTTCGCCGCAAACTTCCCCATCTGGAGAGCCTCGGCGTCACCGCCATCTGGCTGCTTCCCTTCTATCCCTCGCCCCTGCGCGATGACGGATACGACATTGCCGATTACATGACGGTCAACCCCGACTACGGGACGCTGGACGATTTCAGGGAGTTCCTCGAAGAGGCCCACAGCCGAGGGCTGAAGGTCATCACCGAGCTGGTGGTCAACCATACCTCAGACCAGCACGCATGGTTCCAGCGCGCACGCAGGGCGCCGGCAGGCTCAAGGGAGCGGGACTTCTATGTTTGGAGCGACGATCCCAACAAGTATTCCGAAACCCGCATCATCTTCCAGGACTTCGAGGCCTCCAACTGGACATGGGATCCTGTTGCCGGCCAGTACTACTGGCACCGCTTCTTCCACCACCAGCCGGATTTGAACTTCGAGAACCTTGATGTCCAGCAGGCGCTCTTCGACGTGCTCGATTTCTGGCTCGGTATGGGGGTCGACGGCCTCCGGCTCGACGCCGTTCCCTACCTCTACGAGGCTGAGGGCACCAACTGTGAAAACCTTCCCGAGACCTACGAGTTCCTGAAGAAGCTCCGCCGCCATGTCGATGAGTACTTCCCGAACCGCATGCTGCTTGCAGAGGCCAACCAGTGGCCGGAAGATTCCGCAGCCTACTTCGGCAATGGCGACCAGTGCCATATGAACTTCCACTTCCCCTTGATGCCGAGGATGTACATGGCCCTTGCCACCGAGGACCGATTCCCCATCATCGACATCCTCGAGCAGACCCCGGAAATCCCCGAGAGCTGCCAGTGGGCATCGTTCCTGCGCAACCATGACGAGCTGACCCTCGAAATGGTGACCGACGAGGAACGCGACTACATGCGCCGCGTCTACGCCAACGACCCCAAGGCACGCATCAACCTCGGAATCCGCCGTCGCCTCGCTCCGCTCATGACCAACGATCGCCGGCGCATCGAGCTCATGAACATCATGCTCCTTTCGCTCCCCGGCACGCCGGTTCTCTACTACGGAGACGAAATCGGCATGGGCGACAACTACTACCTTGGCGACCGCGACGGTGTGCGCACCCCGATGCAGTGGAACAGCGACCGCAACGCCGGGTTCTCCCGCGCCAACCCGCAGCAGCTGCTGCTTCCTGTCATCATCGATCCCGAGTACCACTATGAGGCGGTGAACGTCGAGGTGCAGGAGAGCAATGTCAACTCGCTGCTCTGGTGGACCCGTCACGCCATTGCCACCGCGCGTCGCTATAAGTCGCTCAGCCGTGGCACCATCGAGTTTCTGCAGGTCAGTAACCCCAAGGTGCTCATCTTCATCCGCCGTTACGAGGACGAAACCATCCTGTCGGTCATCAATCTTTCAAGAAACGCCCAGGCGGTCTCCGTCGACCTCTCCGACTTCGAGGGTTACACTCCCGAAGAGGTGTTCAGCATGAACCGCTTCCCGAAAATCCGCCAGTCGCCCTATATGCTCTCGCTTGGCGCCTATGGGTATTTCTGGCTGAAGATGGTACCCGATGCCGGCGATGTATCATGCCGTTCCGGTCTGGAAACGCCGTTCGCTGAAGTCTATAACTGGCCGGCGCTCTTTGCCGGCAGGAGCCGTGAGAAGCTTGAAAACTCGGTTCTGCCCTGCTACTACCAGGCAATGCGTTGGTTTGGCGGCAAGGCGCGCAATGTCCTGCGCATTTCGATTGTCGATACCATTCCGGTTGAGGGTATGGAGCATGCCAAGCTCCTTGTTACCGAAGTCCGCTACTCCAGCGGAGAGAATGAACTCTATCAGCTGCCGGTCAGCTTTGTTCCGCTTGCGGATGCATCGTCTTCCGACGACAACTTCTACAGGAGGGTCATCGGCCGCGCTGTTGTCGGGGAAGTGGACGGGTACCTGTGCGACGCGACCTACGAGAACGCGTTCCTCAGCCGTCTCTTCAGCATCATGGTCGGCGGGGAGCAGTGGAAAGGCAAGGCGGGCATCGTTTCCGGGACGAAAGGATCCGCTCTCGAAGCGTTCCGCGATGTGACGGACGGGTCGGAGCCGGAGCCCTTCCTCATGGGGGTCGAGCAGACCAATACCTCAATCCGTTTTCATGACTCGCTCTGCTTGAAGCTCTACCGGCGCATCGAGAAAGGCATTTCGCCCGAAATCGAGATGTGCGGTGCCTTGACGGAAAAAACCGGCTTTGAAAGCCTTCCGAAATATCTCGGATCGCTCAACTATGACCAGGGTCGCCATGCCGGATACTCCATCGGCATCCTGCAGAATTTCGTGGAGAATGAAGGTGATGCATGGCAGCTCTCTCTTGACCAGGTTGCCCGTTACTTCGGCGACGTTCAGGCCAAGGTTGGCGCCGGCATCGAACTTCCGCCCATGCAGCAGCTCAGCGGCAGCCCCGTCCTGGTCCCTGAACTCATGCATGAGCTTATCGGCGGCGCCTATCTCGGCATGATCGAGAAGCTGGCTGAGCGTACCGCTGAAATGCACCTTTCGCTGGCCTCGCTCGACGCCGATCCGGCGTTCGCCCCGGAGCCCTTCACCACCCTCTACCAGCGCTCGATCTATCAGGCGATGTGTGAGCAGGTGAAGCGCGCCATGATCCTCATTGGCGAGCTGATGCCTTCCATGGAGCCGGAACAGCGCGAACTCTGCTCACTGCTCGTTAGGAACCAGAAGGACATCCTGCAGCAGTTCGAGCCGGTCCGACAGGATAAGATCGATACCCTGAAAATCAGGATTCATGGGGACTACCACCTTGGCCAGGTGCTCTTCACCGGCAAGGACTTCGTCATCATCGACTTCGAGGGAGAGCCGGCCCGTCCGATTTCAGAACGCAAGATCAAGCGCTCGGTCTTCCGTGATATCTCAGGCATGCTTCGTTCGTTCGACTATGCGGCCTTCCATGTGCTCCACCTCAACGAATCGGTGGTCCGCGCTGAAGACCGGCATCAGATGGAGCCCTGGGCCGATCGCTGGAGCAATGCTGTCGGTCAGCACTTCCTCGACGCCTACTTCAAGAGCACCGAGGGCAGTGCAATCGTTCCGGAGGATCCCCGTCAGCGGGAGCATCTGATGAACGCCTACCTCATGAACAAGGCGGTCTACGAGCTTAATTACGAGCTCAACAACCGCCCGCAGTGGGTCGGCATCCCGATCAGGGGCATCCTGAAGATGCTCGATATGTAACGGAATCAGGATAAGCAGAGGGGGCCGCAAGTGATGCGGCCCTTTGCTTTTCAGGGTGAGCACAGAAGATGAGCATGAGGATATGGTGAACGAACGGGTTATCCCTGTTACAATCTGCGGGCGGGCACTATTGCGTCCTTCCGCGCTCCCAACACCAGCCGGGCACCTTGTCGGCTTTCACGGGTACGGGGGAACCGCTGAAGATGAGCTCCGCCTTCTTACCGCCATTCCCGGGAGCGATAGATGGACTCTTCTGTCCATCGAGGCCCTCCATCCCGTAATCCTTCAGGATGGCAGACAGGGCAGCAGCTGGATGACCTCCCGGGACCGGCTGAGGCGCATCGAAGAGAATATCCGGTATGTGGATGGTGTGTTTGACGCGCTGGACGTCGAGGGCGGCATCCCCGGTACGATTGTCTTCCATGGTTTTTCGCAGGGCGCCGGGATGGCAGTAAGGGCTGCCCTGCAGGGGCACCACTCTCCCGCGGCCGTAATGCTGCTTGGCGGTGATATTCCTCCTGAAGCGGAGGATCTCGGTAGGATGGGGCGGGTGCACCTTGCCCGCGGTCTCAAGGATCGGTTGTATACTGTAGAAAAATGCGATGAGGATAGAACCCGGCTCCGGGACGCAGGTGTGATGGTTGATGCCTGCACTTTCAGGGGTGGGCACGGCCCCGGGGCGGAGTATCTCCGGTCAGCCGGGGCGTTTCTCGCCGGCTGTGTCCGGGGCTGAATCCGCTCAGGGAGTGTTTTTCGCTTTCCTCCAGAAGGCGTCGAGTTCTTCGGGGGTATGGTCCTGCCAGCTTCGAGCTGACGCCTGTACCTGCTCTTCGACTTTCCCGAACCGGTCCATGAACTTGTTCGTTGCCTTTCTCAGCGCATCTTCCGGGTTTGTGCCGATGAAGCGGCTGTAGTTGACGAGGGTGAAGAGTATGTCACCGAACTCTTCTTCCTGCTCCCGGGGCCCTGGCGCTTCCTGCAGTTCCCGAACCTCCTCTGCAAGTTTCTCAAGCACACCTTCGGCGCTGGCCCAGTCGAAGCCGACTCCCGCAACCTTTTTCTGCACCCGGTAGGCGCGAAGCAGCTCCGACATGGCCCTCGGTACCCCCTCAAGCAGGCGCTTGCGCCCCTCCTTCATTTTCAGCGACTCCCAGTTCTTCAGCACGTCACCCTCTGTTTCAGCGACTGTATCGGCGAATACGTGCGGGTGGCGGTGGATCAGCTTACGACAGAGGCCGTCCATCACCTCGTTGAAGGTGAACTTCCCCGAATCCTCGCCCAGCTCGGCCTGGAAGCAGACATGCAGGAACAGGTCGCCCAGCTCTTTTTTCAGCTCCTCATCGTCATTGCCGTCGATGGCGTCCACCAGTTCATAGCTCTCCTCCAGAAGCAGGTGCGCGAGAGACTGGGGCGTCTGTTTGCGGTCCCAGGGGCACTCCCGGCGCAGGATCTTCAACAGGCTGAGCACCCGGTCGAACTGTTCGGGGAGGGTGCGAGGACGAATGGCGGCTATCTCGGCTTTCAGTGCTTCGTTCGGATTTTGTTCATTCATGATGCGGGGGATCGATCGGTTTCTTTGACTTTGGGTGAAGTTAGCAATTTCCTCTGAGCTATTGCGTATACTTGAAATGATCCCCCCTTGCATAATGCATTTGGAGAACGACCATGAAAATCAGGGATGCAGGAATCGTTGTGACCGGATCAAGTTCCGGAATAGGGCTGGCCCTTTCGGAAGCCCTTGTTGAAAATGGTGGGAATGTCATAGGGCTCAGTCGGAGAAAGACCCTCATTCCGGCTGGGGCGGGCGGAGGACGCTTCCGCTCCTTTCAGGCGGATCTTTCTCTTCCCGAGGATATTGCCGAGGCGTTTCGGCGGATCCAGGAAGAGGGTCCGCCGGTTGACATTCTGGTGAACAACGCCGGGTGGGGTGAATTCGGGGACATGGAGACCCTCCCGCGCGAAAGCTGGGAGGGGATGCTTTCTGTCAACCTTGCAGCTCCGTTTTTTGCCATACAGGAGGTGGTGAGCGCGATGAAGGAACGGCGCCGGGGGATGATCATCAACGTTGCTTCTATTGCCGGCAAGAGGGGCATCAAGGGGGCTGCGGCATACTGCGCCACCAAGTTCGGTCTCGTTGGTCTGTCGGCATCGCTGAAGGAGGAGTTTCGGGAGTATGGCATCAGGGTTTCCTGCATCTGCCCCGGAGCCGTCGATACACCGTTTTTCGATACGACCAGCATCCAGCCTGAAAAACGCATGGACACCATGGCGGTCGTTGATGCCATCATTGCCGCCATCGTTGCCGATGATGATGTCCTGCACGAAGAGGTCATCATCTGTCCGCTGTAACCATTAACCATTCAATATCTTCCTGAAGCCATGCCTGCATCCGTATTTCAGCAGCCCGATATCCCTATTGCCGCAATTGCTACTCCGGTGGGTGTCGGTGCGCTTGCCATTGTCCGTATGAGCGGGAGTGGCGTCTTAGGAATTGCTGACCGGGTGTTCAGGAAAAAAATGGGGAAGTCGTTCAGTTTCGAGGCGGCCGAGGGGTTCACCGCGCATGTCGGCACGCTCTTTGACAGTGAAGGTATGGTCGACGAGGTCGTTGCGCTCGTTTTTCGCTCCCCCTCGTCGTTCACCATGGAGGATATGGTCGAGTTTACCTGTCATGGCGGGCCCGTGGTCGTTCGCAGGGTGCTTGCGGCGCTGCTTGATGGCGGGTGCCGGCTCGCCGAACCCGGAGAGTTCACCCGGCGCGCCTTCCTCAACGGCCGAATCGACCTTTTGCAGGCTGAAGCCATCGGCGAGATGATCCACGCCCGTACCGATGCGGCATTCCGCACTGCTGTAACGCAGATGCAGGGCGGCCTTTCGCGCCGTCTGAATGAGATGAGGGAGGGGCTCCTGCAGTCCTGTGCTCTTCTTGAGCTTGAACTCGATTTCAGCGAAGAGGATCTTGAGTTCCAGAGCAGGGAGGAACTCAGGAGTGAAGTTGACCGGCTCGATAAAGAACTCTCACGCCTTGTCGATTCATATCAGCATGGCAGGCTGCTTTCGGAAGGGGTTTCGAGCGTCATTGCCGGCAGGCCGAACGCCGGCAAGTCGACCCTGCTCAACCTGCTGCTCGGCAAAGAGCGTTCCATCGTCAGCCACATGCCGGGTACAACCCGCGACTATATCGAAGAGTGCTTCATCCATGAAAAGACGATGTTCCGGCTCACCGACACCGCAGGGCTGCGTGAGTCCGACGAAGAGGTGGAGCATGAGGGGATAGAGCGTAGCTATCGCAAAATATCCGAGTCCGATCTCATTATCTACATTCTCGACCTGTCATCGCAAGACTACCTCTTGGAGGCAGCTGTTGCCATAGGCTTCCAAAAGAGCTGTCCCGCAGCACGTATGCTTGTTGTCGCAAACAAGACCGATCTTACGCAGGACTGGACTGAGCGCATAGAAAAACTTCGCGGAGCGGTTGGCTGCGTCGTTGTTCCCATGGCCGCTTCACAGGGCGAAGGGCTCGGGGAGCTCAAAGATGTCATGGCAGGAATGGTCGAAGGGCTTGACAAACTCCATGAAGCCAGCGTGCTCGTCACCAGCCTCCGACACTACGAGGCTCTGCGCAACGCTTCGGATGCACTCCATAACGCCCTCGAACTGATCGACGGAGGAGAGGCTACAGAGCTTATCGCCTTTGAGCTCCGTTCCGCACTCGATTATGTCGGAGAAATCACGGGAAAGGTTGTCAGTGAAGAGCTGCTGAATACGATATTCAGCCAGTTCTGCATCGGGAAGTGAGCGTATGCGGCCTTGGGCGGCGCGGCGTTCATCCAGAGCTGAGATGAAAGAGGCTTTTGCGGTTGTGCTTAATTATTCCCGATACCTCCGACTTTTTCCGCATACGCTTATGGGCGCTTCACCGCTCTATCGGCGGCTGCTTGAGGCCTGCATCGCAGACGCTTTGGCCCCCTTTTATGAGGGACGGATTGTGCCCCCTCAGTCTTCCGGTTTCGAGTGAGAAGAGCTTCATTTGGAGGCTTCAGTATTTTATCCGGGCACAGCCCCGCATCCTACATCCCGTTCAGCAGGTTGTGGACCTCCAGAAGTTCGGTGTCGATGCTGTGGTTCATTTTGACCGCCTTGTTGAATGTCACATGCACGATCCTGTCGTTGTCGAGGCCGATCATGATGCTTTTCTGGTCGTTCAGGAGCGCGTCGACGGCGGCGATGCCCATCCTTGTGGCATTGATCCGGTCTCTGGCCACGGGGCTGCCGCCGCGCTGGATATGGCCGAGGATTGAGATTCGGACGTCGAGGTCGGGGTGATCCCTCTGGACCTGTTCTGCGATGAGCATGGCACCGCCGGCTTCGTCGCCTTCGGCTACCATGACAATCCCGCTGGACTCCTTGTCGCGGTATCCCTTCTCCAGGAATTTCTGCAGTTCGTCGTGCTGGGCTTTCGATTCGGGAATGAGGATCACCTCGGCTCCGCAGGCGATGCCGCTGTTGAGGGCGAGGAGGCCGGCTTCGTGGCCCATGACCTCGATGAAGAATATCCGTCCGTGCGAGCGGGCTGTGTCCTTGATTTTGTCGACAGCGCAGACCACTGAGTTCAGGGCAGTTTCATAGCCGATGGTATAGTCTGTTCCGTACATGTCGTTGTCAATGGTGGCGGGAATGCCGACAAACGGGATGTCGCATTCCTGCGACATGACCCAGGCTCCGGTGAACGATCCATCGCCGCCGATGACGATAACGGCGTCGATGGATGCGGCTGCCAACTGCTCTCGGGCTTTGAGTCGTCCTTCAGGTGTCCGGAATTCTTTGCATCGGGCAGTCTTGAGCATCGTTCCTCCAAGCTGCAGGATGCCTCCGACGTCCGATGACAGCAAGGGGATGAAATCACCCTCTATCATTCCCTGATATCCCCGCAGGATTCCGACAGCCTCCCGCCCTGCGGAAATGGTTGCGCGGGTTGCCGCCCTGATGGCGGCATTCATGCCGGGAGCATCGCCTCCGGATGTCAGTATGCCGATTTTTTTGATTCTGCTCGACGTGAATGAAAGTCCTTCGTTATCG
>FUWD013232527.1_pt1 | contig 31716 bp, 29 predicted proteins | sample 1063281 | NCBI WGS metagenome assembly FUWD01 (sample SAMEA79048168, study PRJEB19326) | metagenome | biome: marine | reverse complement strand
TATACGTTTTACGTCACGAATAACTTTGTCCATGTCAAAAAATACAAAATATTTATCATTTCTCTAAAATACATGTATACATTTTTTTTTTTGCGTAAATAAAACTGAATAATTATCAATTTATAAAATATAATATGGAGGTAAGTATTCTTATATGTACAATACCTAGTAGAAATGATATGTTTGTTAAATTATATCAACGATTAAATATTCTTAAAAATACAGCCGATATCGAAGTTGAAATATTATATGATGAAACGTTGGATATAACAATTGGTGAAAAAAGAAACAGGTTATTGGCGCGGGCTAATGGTAAATACTGTTGTTTTGTAGACGATGATGATAATGTAGGCGATAAGTATTTTACTACATATGAAGATGCAATTAAATCTAATATTGATTTCGACTGTGTCAAATTAATCGGTTATTATTTTTTTAACGGGGAATTCATTAAACCATTTACACATTCACTAGACTATAATGATTGGTTTCAGGATGAAAAAGGGTTTTACCGTTGTCCTAATCATTTAAATTTGATAAAAACCGATATATGCTTACATATTGGATACAAAAATATAAATGTTGGAGAAGATGCCGATTTTTCTAGACGATTATTTGAAAGTGGTCTTATTAAAACTGAATATAACCATGATAATATACTATATATCTATTACAAGGTTAGTTCGAAACAACCTATTAAAAAAATGTCAATGTTCTTGTGATGAAATATATATATATATCTGAAAATAAAAAAAATAGATATATATATATATTTTACGATAAATAAGAAGCAATTAGAACATTCCACCGATCTTTTTGAATATATCCTGTGCGTCTACACATACCGATCGTAGACGTTGTTTCACTACGGTTTTATCTGATGGTGTGTTAAACGCAATTCGCACAGTGCTGGTAACGTCATGCGGATGAAACTTCTTAAATCCGCAGAACGATAAACTTTTATCGCCTTGATAATGCTTTTCATACAATATATATTCTAAAACCTTACCCACTGTATAATCCTCATTATTCAATATAATATCGTAACAATGGTCCATTGTAGTTTCGCTCGTAAGGATTTCAACAATGTCCGAATCTATTTCATTAATAAGTGTATCAAATTTCCCAACAAGTATCTTATTTGCCATTTTTAATATGTCATTATTTTCGTACATTCCAATCGTTTGTATTACAAAATCAAAACTATCTGGAACATATTGTCTCTGTGCGTCCAATATATAGAAATTACGCTTCTGAAATGCAATATCATTACTTGGTGTATCTTGCGACTTCAACTTACCTTCCTCTGTGTCCCATTGTTCTTTAATCTTGCTAATGTCTGGTGTATTACCATATGCACATTTAGAAACCACATTAAACGAGCTTTCGTCTCTTGCAGTATGGATTGAAAACTCAGCGGTTAATTTTAATCTTTCTCCTGGAATATTATCACTCACCTTTGGGCGTAATCTACCAAAATCAATGTAATAATTTGTTTTCTTATTCGGAGGAAATATTTTCTTAGTTTCCTCTTTAGTGAGATAATTTCCCGTAGTCTTATTCTTTATCTTAAAATGCTCTGTTGTAACATACATAACAGTATCACTATCGTTATTCTCATCCACTTCTAATATATATTTATTTGGGAGAACATCCAGTTCATCCAACTTCATATAAACTGGAATACAACTCAATCTCTGTTTCATTATCTCATTATGTAATCTAGATGTATTATCTGTTATAGAACATTGGTTGTCCTGATACGTTTCTGTCTTAAATACTACTGTCGGAATTTCCGATAATATAATTCTACGAACTGCGTTTGCTAAACTCACATTCACTCCACTTAGAGTAAATCTCAATACGCTGCCTGTCTCTTGTATATTAGTAACTGATGGATTCATTATTTGTGTATTTATCTATATAACTACATGATAAATATTTAAATCAATTTTTGTAAATAAATCTTTTTATTTACAGATATCATAGTATGTTAATATATATCATACAATACAATTGTCTATAACTTAGACCATTTATATTTCGGAAAATCTTGTAGAAATGGTGCCCAATGTTTATACTCAGGATGTTTCTTGATGTGTTCTTTTGCACTAAATTTCCTACCGCATGCAGAACCAAATATACCATAAAACTCCATATTTAATGCCATCTCGGCGTCAACTACCTTTGCATCAGTACACCCTATTGGTTGAAACTTTGACTGTATATCGGATTCTGAATGTTTACATATTGTTCTTGATGTCATTTCAATACGAGCGAGGTGTGTATCATAATGGTCGCTTATGATTTCTTTCGCGTTTTGTATGTTAATTGTTCCTATATATTTTTCATTCAATAAATGATTTAACCTATTGTTTCTAGCGCCAACACTAGTAGAATCATTTGTATGGTCGTCATCATTTGTTTCAATATTTCTTATTTTCGGGTCCATTACTGAATTCATACCATAGAAAACACCATTTTTTGTTTTCTGTATACTATGTATATTCAATCCTAATTCCAGTATCATAATCTCGTTTGAAATTATATCTCCGAATAACCACGAACATGCATAATCACCTGCGTTGCGAGTTAACATGATTTCACTACACTCGTCTAGAGTTTTCGCGTATTGCATAACATTGCGTATCCTACAAAAATATGGGTCTCCGTTTTCGAAATCTGGTTCATAATTTATCTTTGATATAGTAGTTTCACACCCAATAATACCACTCGAACATAAAAACCAATCTGCTGAACTGGCTATATATCCTGGAGATGTCTGCATTACAAATGAATGTCCATCTGTAGGTTCGACATACAGGATAATATTCAAAAACGAACCAGATACAAAATCTGAATGAGTATTATGCGCCATCACGATATTACCAGATTCAGTTGCCGATCCAGTGGCAATAAATGCACTGCATCTGTTAGGTGCTAGATCATTCGGATATATAGACATTACTGAGTTCCATGCAATCAGTAATGCGACTGAAATATTAACTCCTGTAGAACGAGCCCCAGCCGATATACCACGCAATTCTTTATAAAATTCAGGGTATCTATTTTTCACAATTGGATAAATTTCGTCTTTAGATCGTTTCATATATGCATGAACATCCATTTTTAAAAATTCACGTATCATGAATGATAATATACGTTTTACCATTCGGAGTTCTTTTGCCAGAAGAAATCCGTGAGTGAATCCACGTTCGTATGGGTCGCCACGTATCCGTATCTTTTTCCATCCTTCAATCATTTCACCTTTTATTTTATTCTTGCGTGTGTATCTCATATGTATCTATATTCCTATCATAAAAAAATACGATAGGAATATATATTTATGTCATACGATTCGAGAACATTACCATACTAAGTAATATAAACATTAAAATGAATGGAATGAGAACGATAAACCAGGCAATCCCAGATGCTCCCGAATTACACATGAGATTTAAGATCCAAGTCCAGAATAATATATATACGAGCTTGATTACAAACACCATGTTTGTATTTGGCACGTTACATTCGTGAACCCCTAAACAATAAGTATGTACGTTTCCATAATTTTGGAATGCTACCGTGATCAAAAATATTATTGATATCGCGAAATATATCGATGCTGGAGTGCATAATTGTCTAAATCCTATCATTTATAGTATATATGATAGGATAGAAAAAAATACTATATAGTTGGTACGAGATGAGGGAATACATTTGAAGCAGGTTGTCGAGTAATGTCGTTGCCTATATTCGTATCTAATAATACATTTAGATTATTCGGGTCTAATACTGGACCTAATGATGTGATACCACCACCCGAACGTTTTCGTTTACTACCACCTTTTAATTGAGTATTTAGATAATTCGGATTAGAATTATATGGATAATAATAATCTTTTGAGAGAACCTCTAAATAAGCACTACCACCGAGCATCGGTGACTTTTTGTATATATATCCACCTCTCTTCTTTTTTGTTTTACCCGACTTGTTCTTTCGCCTACGCGTATTTGTTTTACGAACCATTGTATATATACAGCTAATATTTTTTATTCAATATCGACATGTGTCAACATATGCCTTCTACAGCATGGATTATTGAGACCTAAGTCGTCGAGAACAACGCCCTCTGGAGTCTTATCAATATTATTCTTTGTTAAATACGTAATTTTATCAATTTGGACTCCATCTCTTAATTTATGTTTACGCACTTGTTGTTGGAAATATCTATATTTATCAGCCAATACCTCACCGCATGTAAAGCATTTTACTGGAATAATCATTGTTGTATTGTTATAACATATGTTTATATTATTTTTTTTGTTTTCAATTTTACATAATATATTATATTATTGTATAGCCGCGAATGACTTATTTTACAACAGATAGGATAATAATATTATGTTTGTTAGCGATAATTGGTTTAGCAAATATCGCTAATAGAAACATTGATGGATTTACAAATAAAACGATAACATATTCCGAATATTTGCTACAAATTGAACCTATTAAGAAACAGATCATCTATTTTAAAGGAAAGAATAAGATAACTACTGAAAAAGAAACTGAATTATTAGAACGTCTTACGAAGACTGATATAGTAAACATGCGTCTCAAAAAAACCGATATAGATATACAAGCGGATATAGATATTATATTAAATGACCTAATAAATATTGTCGGTAACGAAACCTACGTTGACGAAGCATCTAAAATACAGACAGAATTATATGGTAGAGATACTAATAAAATGTTATTATTAGACAATATTGAATTTTTTAGTAAAATCGGAGATATATCCCCGGCCGAATCATCTATTTTGTATGCAAAAATATGGGCGACTCGAAAAGATGATACATATGGTTTTGCTGAAATACAATCTAGGATTGACAATATACGTATACCCGATTATGCACTAAAAACTAGAATTCTAAAGGAAATTGAATATTTCCGAAATAATATAGACCCGAATACTAATAAACCAGATTTACTTGAACCAAAGGTAGCCGAAATATACGCAAAAATATACGCTGACCATAGTACAATTGGATTGAATCGCATATTAAATGATTATTTAGAGAAAATCCCAGACTATAAGACAAAAATCGCTGGAACAATAACACCAACAAAACCTATGCAAACGCCATATGTCTCAGACGTAGCTGATATTACTTATCACGAAAGCGCAGAAGACCTACGCGCTCGCGATAAAACCGTGATTTCCGTGAAAGATGCATCAGGTAACATGATTACTCTACCATGGGACAAAGCCGTGACAAATACATCTAAATATAATGATTCAACTTACTTCAGATTCAGTCCGTCTCCATACGTTCCAGATTATGAAGATTCTATATTTTTAAGTCGTTTAACAGGATACAATGAAAAAAATGCCATATTGACCGATTATGCAACTGGCTTACCACCACCACCAGGTGGGTTCTGTAGTGCAAATAAAGACAATAAAATAGAAATAGAAACACAATGTGGTAAAATAGGAACCGATGCATGTGCTTCTACGTCTTGTTGCGTTCTCTTAGGTGGTTCGAGGTGTGTCGCTGGTGATGCAACTGGTCCTACAAATAAATCTAATTATAATGATATTAGTATATTGAATCCTGGTTATTACTATTATCGAGGTAAATGTTATGGAAATTGTATGTAAGATGAATTATTTAAGGTAATATGTATATCATACCCGATGTATACTATCAGATGATTCGGGTTCGTCTATAATTCGAATATAGAATACATTTATCTCAGTTGGATGACAATATTCGATTAATAATTGACCAGTTTGTATTTCAACTGGCTCGTGTTGCTCGGAATAACCGTGATATTCGGGTATTTGTAATCGGGGACCAGGCACTATATGATATGTATTTGGAATACCAAAATCGACTGATATATTATCGCGGATTTTATAGAAGAAATACTCAGTTGTCCAGTGATCGGGTGCCTCATATCGAATGGATTTTGCGGTATAACAAATTTTAAAAACGAATTGTATCATATTGACTTTAACAAATCAATACGATAATCATTCAATTTTTGTAGGTTTACTCCTATACAACATAACCTATTATTACTTATTTTAGATTTCCAATTGTATAGGTGGTCTATACTCTTGTTCGTTCCTTGTTATCTATAGTGGTTTCCCTAGCTACGACATGAATGACCTTAGGATAGTAAACTTCACGTTCATTTCCTGCGAGTGTATTGCGATGAATATCCAAACATTTCTGGGAGAAATCAGAATTACAATCTTTATAATCTGGGTTCTCTTGTTTCCATTCTGCTAACTTTCCCATGCTTCTATAAGAGACGGTTTGTATGGCTTTTTGTAGTTTATCGTCGTCTTGTTGTTTCGTCCATGTATTCTCGTCTTTGATATACATGGTCTCTCTTTTCGCGTCAGTACAATGAATCGGACGCTCATTGATTCCTATTTGTTTCAAATTGTCCAGAAAAATCTTGGAAATACCATTTACAAACCCTAATTGAGCATTGTTCTCTAGGTCCTGATAGGATATCTGAATATTCTTTATAAAATCCGAGAAGTTGATTGCGTCCTTACATGTTTCGTTGAGAAATACGTTGATATTGAATCGCTGATTGTTATTTACAGTATGCTTAGTATTTGCGATTTCTATTACATGTTTTTGTAACTCTTGATTTTGTTGCATCAGTTCCTGTGTAATTTGTTTAGATTCATTATTCTGTTTTGTCAGCTGAGTTGTATTGTGAAGTAACTCTTTCACCAAACCAGAAAGAGTATATGTGTCATCTACTTTAGATTTTGTATTACATATTTTCGCGTGTTTCCATAAACCCGACCTATTTTTATATATTTTACCACACTCACATCGTATATTGTTTTGACTATTGTTGGTTTCCGTTTGGTTTCCAGATAATATCTTATGTTTTATTGTGTTAAAATGTTGATCTAGATATTGTTTCTTACTGCATCTATAATCACATGAGCTACAATGAAATATATTGTTTATTTTTATGTTTAATTTGGTTTCCATTTATTATACTATTCGGAAACATAATATTTTATCTCTAAATGATTTTTTCGATTCAAAAAAATCATTATGCAGTTAGTTTTTCTTATATTTGGTTTTCGATTTACATCATAATTCTCAAGATTGGTTTTTCAGAACCATGCTTTTACTTTTTGGACATTCTGAGAATATAACAGCCTATTTAGTATTTTAACTACTTATTGATTTCCCTACTTAAAGAATGATATACGCAATTTCCTTTTGTTGTCTATCTGATAAATACCTCATATTTTAAAAAACACACATCATACATCGTTTGCTACTATTCTGGTTTCCATTTTGTTTCCAAATAGTGCGATTTATATTATGGTGTTAAATTATTTACGTATATATATATTTATGCTGTGTATACAATAACATTTATTATAATTTAATTTATTTACTGATTTATACTTTTTTTGGTTTCCATTTTGGAAACCAAATAGTTTGTCCAAAAATGATTTTCTAGATTCAAATTTGTTTTTTATGCTGCGAAGATTTCTTACATTTATTTGTAATTTAAAGCATTATGCTGTAAATTCGTTTTTGACGATATTTTCTGGTCATGCTTTTGCTTTTTGGACATTATGAGAATGTCCAAAAAATATTACAACCTATTAATAATGATTCAATTTTAACACTTATATGACTTATTGATTTTCCTACTTAAAGAATGATATACGTAGATTCCTTTTTGTTGTCTATCTGATACATGCGCCATATTTACAATTATTCTACAAAACGCACATCATACATCGTTTGCTACTATTCTGGTTTCCATTTTGTTTCCAAATAGTGCGATTTATATTATGGTCTTAAATTATTTACGTATATATATTTTTATGCTATGCCTTTACTAACATTTATTATAATTTAATTTATTTACCGATTTATACTTTTTTTGGTTTCCATTTTGGAAACCAAATAGTTTGTCCAAAAATGATTTTCTAGATTCAAATTTGTTTTTTATGCTGTGAAGATTTCTTACATTTATTTGTAATTCAGAGCATTATGCGGTAAATTGATTTTTATCGATATTTTCTGGTCATGCTTTTACTTTTTGGACATTCTGAAAATGTCCAAAAAATATTACAACCTATTAATAATGATTCGTTTCTAAAGACTTATATGACTTATTGATTTTCCTACTTAAAGAATGATATATTCAGATCTATCTCTTTATTTCATATTTTGGTTTCTCTGGCTACTACATGAATGACCTTAGGATAATAAACTTCACGGTCATTTCCTGCGAGTGTATGACGATGGATATCCAAACATTTCTGTGAGAAATCAGAATTACAATCTTTATAATCTGGGTTCTCTTGTTTCCATTCTGCTAATTTTCCCATACTTCTATAGGAAACTGTTTGTATAGCTTTTTGTAGTTTTTCGTCATCTGGTTGTTTGGTCCATATATTATCGTCTTTTATGTAAATGGTTTCTCGTTTTGCATCCGTACAGTGAATCGGGCGCTCATTGATTCCGAATTTGTTTCAAGTTGTCTATAAATATTTTAGAGATCCCGCTAACAAAACCTAATTGGGCATTGTTCTCCAAGTCTTCATAAGAAATGTTAATATTCTTTATGAAATCCGAAAAGTTGATCGCATCCTTACATGTTTCATTAAGGAAAACGTTGATATTGAACCGCTGATTATTGTTATTAGTCGTTTGATTGATAATAGTGGATTTACCATTGTCTTTGTTGTGAGTCATCAAGATATCCATCAGTTCTCTATTTTGTAGTAATATATCACGTAGAAATATATTTGTATTAGCATCTACTATATTTACTCCGCAACATTTTTTTTCGTGGTACCACAAGCTATTACGAGCTGTATATTCTTTGTTACATCGATAACATGTGAATTTTGAAGCGGCGACTTTTGGCGACATTTTTGTTCTATTTGTTCTATATTGATGTTTACGTGTGAGAACATGTTTACTCAGGTCGGATTGTTTACAGCATACATAGTTACATAAGTCACATTTAAAATTTTCGGCGACTTTTGGCGACATTTTTGTTCTAAATGTTCTATAATTATAGAACACAAAAAGTCGCCAAATATTTAATATAAAAAATATTATGCTAACAATATTTCTAATGCTTATTTAGTTTTTACATCATAATGGTAAGAAGTGTATTTTACGCGGTTTTTCTAGTCATGCTTTTACTTTTCGGACATTCTCAGAATGTCCGAAAATTATTACAACCTATTAATAATGATTATGTTTCAACACTTATATGACTTATTGATTTTCCTACTTAAAGAATGATATATTCAGATCATGTCTTCTGTTATGACGGAGTTTGTAAAGTTATCTTATAACCCTTCGTAGTTTTCTTTCGCTTTAGTTGCTTAGATGGTTCTAGATGAATTGAATCGTGACATTTCTCACATACTGACATCAAATTTGCTGGATGATTTTTATGAAATGTACCAATGAATCCATCCTCATTTGCATGCTTCTGTTGAAATATATGATGAGTTTCATCAGAAATTGTTTTCTTACACATCTCACAAAATCCACGGACTTTCTTCGCATTATAAACGGTAGTATTGTGGGATAATTCGCCTTGGTTTTCGGGAAAATACTTATTTCGGATATCATATGCAGATTTCATAAAATCATCATCCAAATAAAGGGATTTACACACTTCAAGACCATACATGCGATTTCCCGGACCCATCTTCAATTTACGATCATAAACGAGACAATCATTCTCTCTGTCAAATGTCACTGTCATATGCGCCAATACCATTGCATCCAATTGTTTGACTTCCGTAAATTTAATAATTTCATGAAAATGTGTTGCAAAAATAAACGATACCTGTTTTGTATGCAATTGCATTAAAGCGGCTACGAAAATACTGAGCGCCGACTCAGTTTCAGTTCCCGAACAAACTTCATCACCGAGAACCAAACTATTATCATCTGCCATTTTCAATATAATTCGCAATTCGGACATTTCTACAGCAAATGTGCTGAGTCCTTTGAATAGATTGTCATTTCCCAATATGCGGGAATATATTGCAGTGTATGGTTTATATACGAATTTGGAACACGGAACGTACATACCACATTGCGCCATAATGACTGCTATACCTAGTGCACGAATAAGACTAGTTTTTCCAACTGCATTGGTCCCATAAAGCAACATTCCATCCCGATTTTGACAACCAATATGAATGTCGTTGGTAACATATAGTTCATTCGTTTGAATATGTTCTATGAGACAGTGTCGCAGACCCTCGGTATCAACAAATGATTTGGATGCATCATCGCGAATGGATGGGCGACAATAATTGTAAGTTTTCGCGATATATGCTTTCGATTGTATTACATCAGCACGTGCAACATATTTCGCAAGGATTTCCATTTTATTGTACCATAGGTTATCAAGAGACACTAAAAATTGCGAATATGCGATTGTTATTTGTGCGTCGATTTCAGCATTTAACTTGTAAATGTCCTTTACAATTTTATTAAGAATCGGAATGTCAATTTCATCCGTATTTGCCGATACACTTATAAATTTGACATCTGATAATTTAAATAATGGAACTTCCATAGTTGGGTTCTCTAATGCAATTGCCTTTTTACACATTGCTGCGCGTTTCTTAGTTAATTGTAAACTCACTCCAGATTTTTCTGTCTCGTGTTTCTTTACATATTCAGTTGTGTCGCCTTCTTTCCCGATAAGTTTGTTAAAATACGATTGAATGTCATTAAGAATCTGATTGTTTTTATGCTGTAGTTCGATCATTTTATCTAATTCGGATGATATTCCCGTTTGCATAATGTTTCGTTCGAATGATTGCATAGACTGAACGTTCTTACATAATTCAATATTAAGATTGGTCTCAATGAACTCGCATAAATCAGAACAAATTTCCCCAATATAGTTAGAATCAGTTAAATATATACACATTTTAGGGTTCTCGCATATAGATGAATGAAGGTGTTGGATTATTCGCACACTATCATGTAGATGTGAGACTGACATTGGATATAGTTTGCGTAAAACCAATTGACGAAGTATTTTCTCAATATCTCTAACAGAGGGTAATTGACTGCGGAATAAATCTACAATTTGATAATTGTTCAGGAACATATCTATAGCGGTATATTCAGTTTCCAACCATTTGACATTAAATGTAGGATTCGTTATTTGTTCGTGAAATAGGCGTTTACCCATTGGAGATCGGCATTTATTCATAAAATTTGATACAGATATTGTACCACCGATCATATTTAATTGCGACAATGTATGATTTGCGAGAACCATTCTATCGCTCGTATTATTAAATAATGGAATGGAAATTTTGTGTATGAGTCCTGGATTATGTTCTTGTATGAAATCCGTCAAATAACAGAATGATTGGGTCGCCATAGCGCACGTATTAAATTCGGCACACATAGAATGAGACTCTTCACCAAACAATTTAGTCAGAATGTGTCGAATATATGTTTGCTTCGCACAGTTAATCGCCTTTTCGCAAAGAGAACTAATGCGGTGTATTGTAGTACATTGGATTCCCGCATATTGTATCACTGTATCTACTGTCGTGGCATCTAATGATGAAACAATAACGACTTCACTCGGGGAGAACACAGATATACAACGCTCCAATTCATCAAAAGTGGTTGGATTCATGTAGAATGGGCATTCATACTCAAAAATATAAGATTTTCCAGTAAAAATATTTACAACTGATATACCATATATAAGGTTCTCTTTATGTCCGCGAAATTGTTTTGTTTTATCCAACCAAATACACATAATATTATTAGTTATGTTGGGTGAACTATCAGTGTCACAAGATATATATGTTCCTGGTGAATAAATAGCTTGAAGTATCCGTGTTATATTTTTACCGTTTTTCTCTTGAACGTAAACTACGGCTGTATATCCATTTTCCGTAAGTTTCGTGATGTATTTATCAAGTGTATAATCACGAAATCCAGCCATAACTACCGAGTCTTTTCCTACACATACTTTTTTATCCGAGGTATTCAATTGACACACATGACATGCATCATTCAATGAACTATCCGCTTTTTTTAAACCATACATTTCAAAAAAAGCACCGACTTGCATAAGGAGAATTGTCCTCACACCGTATTTTGCAGTATATTGTTGAGATAATTGCATATATTCATTTATTAAAGATGTTGGTTCGGATGCCATTTCGTATAATAGTATACGTATCAATATCCTTATGTTGTTTACAATAATGTATATAGACACATTATGTGGAATAATGAGATATACTAAGCAGTAATATGAATATATTATTCACTATATTTAACGAATATTATCTAATCCGAAATTTGCAATTGGCGGCAGCGACATATTGTAATTTTAGTAATTGGGATTGCGTACATTGTGTTCCGGGAATAACCGTCCAAGATGCGATTATCGGAGAAACAAATATAATGATCGCAAGTGATTCGATTCAAAACGCAACTGTATTTGCATTCCGTGGCAGTACTAATATAAATAACTGGATATCGAATTTCGAATTTGAGTTTGATTCTCCGTATCCAGATCCAGCGATAAAAGTTCATAAAGGTTTGCATCGAGAATATTTGAAATATAAGGAAACCATCTTCCAATATTTACCGACATTAGATACCAAAATTATTATTACGGGACATTCTAGTGGCGGTGCATTATCTATGTTTATGGCGTATGATATATACAAATCATATGATGTTACCGTATACACATATGGGAAACCACGAATTGGTAACAGTGTATTTGTAGATTCAGCGAAAGAGATAGAACATTATCGGATTACACACCATAATGACATAGTGCCACATATACCTGAGGAATTATTAGGTTATCAACATACAGGTATGGAGATATGGTATTACGACGATAGTGACAAATACAAGATATGTAAAAATAACGAAGACCCTGAATGTAGTAATAGTTGTGCACCAATACACTGTAACTCTATCAGCGACCACTTGTATTATATTGGTATGCACATAGGTAGCGATTACTGTTGATATTACGATTCACTATTAAAGTAATTATACAATAGATTATCTGGGTTGTAATTATGAATTTCACCACACATTAACATTGATGTCTCATACATTTTTCGGAGAACATCATTCGGTGCTATAGAACCAACCTTTATAAATCCATTTTTAATAAGATGTTTTTTAATATCGTATATAGGTGTTTGTTTTAACATTTGCGATTTGTTTGATATTTGATTTCGGATTGTTTTATTTGATATTAGAACAGATACTTTCGGAGTATTTTTCGACTTACCTATTTTATAGGTTCTCCTGAGGGTCTTCCTACGTCGGCATGGTTGTTTTGGTTGATATACATCTGATATAGATAATGTGCTGTTCATTGCCTTAATCATATTGATTTTATCGAGATTAACATTAGATGAAGGCATTAATGAAGGTGGCAGTTGTAAACTAGATGGAGGCGGAAGCGGAAGCGGAAGTGGTGGCGGAAGCGGAAGCGGAAGTGGTGGCGGAGCTGGAGAACCTATCGAAAGTGGTAATATGGGTTTAAAAACGGTAGCAGTGTTAGGATCGTTATTATATTGACGGCGTGTGTAGAGCGGTAATTTACCGCCCTTGAGACAACCATAAGTTGGCTGTGGTAAACGGAACGGCGCTCCAGTTGGTTTAATAATCGGTTCCACATTATTAAATATAGGTAGATCTATGGTAGGCGATGGTAATATATCAAAATTTTTCAATGTTTTATTATGTGAGATTTTAGGTATATCATTTTTCTTGGCAATATCACTCAGATATTCAAGCGATTCTTTGAAATCGGATTTGAATTCTAGGTCCAAAGGTTCTGTCGATTGCATTTTATTGTCTTGTTGATTTCGTATAAACTTCAGTAAATTGCGTTTGAGTGATTTATTGTTTGCCTTTGCTGGTGTGCGGACCTTTATTTTTTTTTCGTTAGTTGGTTCTCGTTTTCGACTAGTTTTATTTCTAGAGGGTATTTTCAACATTTCGAGATCTATATTAATTTTACGTGTATTTTCAGACATCTAACTAAATTATATGTGTAAATTTTTTTACATATATACCCGATATTATACATATAATCCAAATGGAATATAGTTTTGTTTTGATTTTGTGTTTTCTATAAATATCTTATATCCTGCATTTACATCATCAATGTTAATTTTCTTACGATGAGTTTCATCCTTTCCGAATATTCTTCGCGAGTGACATATTTTAATATGAGACAATAGTATTTCTACATCACGTCCGAAATACTTAAATTCGTCCATTTTATTTTCAAACCATTTTTCTAAATTACAATCTAGGACCCAATTTTGTTGTATAATTTTTTTTGCTAATATACGATTCATCTCATTCGCATTATACCCATCGATAGTGAATTTCCATATGAATCGTGATCGAAGTCCACTGTTAGATTTGAATAACGTTTCATTCAACTCATCGTCATATCCAGCAATTATAACCATTAAATCGTCTTTACGGTCACTAAGTGCCTCACATAATGTGTCGACACACTCTTTTGAGTAAATGTCATTATATGCAAGAGAATATGCTTCATCAATAAATAGACAACCACCGATGGAATCAGTAATAACCTTAGTCGTTTTGATAGCGGTTTGTCCTAAATAACCGGCGACCAAATCAGAGCGAGTTACTTTTTTAAATATATCTTTTTTCAATATACCAACCTTGGAATACATTCGCCCGATGATCTTAGCGATTTCGGTCTTACCCGTTCCAGGAGGACCGCATATAATGGTATGCTTGAAGTCGCTAGTTTTGTTGGTATCATCTTTATGTAAATTCTGTAAGAAATATACAAGTTGTGTTAAAACTGATGATTTAAGAGTATCCATGCCAATCATATCATTTAACTCGACTAATTCTGCACGAATTTTATGCAACGACTGTAAATCAAAATTATAATTTGTATCAGTTTCATATGGGTTATCATCGATCACTTTAATGAGTTCATAGATATTGTTTAATGAAACATCAATTATCTTTGTTTTTTTAGGTTTTAATGGTGGAAAAATAATATCAGCGATATGTTTATTTTTCCAATATTCGTATCCAGTGAATGAAATGTCACCTAGATTTTGATGATTATAATGCATATTGATTGTATGCGAAAAATCAGCAAATGCTATATAGTCCATTGTGTTTTTCGCTTTTTGGACGTCTAAATAATTTATAAAATTATCCATTTATTCCTTTTTAGAAGTGGGAAAACTTTATATTATTTTATTGTATTCATCTAATAGAACTTTATTACTTTAGATAGTTTGTAATTTAAATGTATAGTATTGTATATAAAATGTTTAATTTTGGATTTTCCAGAAGACGAATATCAGGTACTATGGGTTTAGTATCACGAATTCTATCTCCTTCCCAAGTTTCTAGTCAGATAGAGACCGCTCGCATTGCTGCTCAAGCTGAAATAGAGGCTATTAGAATTGCTATTGAAGCGGAAGCTGTTCGTGTTGCTGAGGCGGTCCGAGTTGCTGCTGAGATAGAGACCGCTCGCCTTGCTGCTGAAATAGAGGCTAGCAGAATTGCACTTGAAGCTGAAGCTCTTCGTGTTGCCGAGGCGGTCCGAGTTGCACTTGAAGCGGAAGTTGTTCGTGTTGCTGAGGCGGTCCGAGTTGCTGCCGAGATAGAGACCGCTCGCCTTGCTGCTGAAATAGAGGCTAGCAGAATTGCACTTGAAGCTGAAGCTGTTCGTGTTGCTGAGGCGGTCCGCGTTACACTTGAAGCCGAGGCGGAGGCTACTATAATTACAGTTGAAGCTGAAGCTCTTCGTGTTGACGCTGAGATAGAGGCTACTAGAGTTTCCGTCGAAGCGGAAGTTTTACGAATTAAAGCCGAAGTTATTCGCGTTGCACTTGAAGCTGAGACAGAGCGTGTTGCTTCTGAAATAGAGGCTCAAGATACCCATCCTAGCACAGACGAATAAATCATCGAACAAATAAAATATAATAATATAGTATACAAATGGAAAGAGGTTTAGTTATGTTAGCGCATTCAGTGATCATCGGATTTATCCTTTATTTTATAATGTTATTTGGTATCAAACAACCGCAATCAGTTGCTGAGAACCGAAGTCTATTATTATTTGCTGTAATTTTGATTTACATGATATTGTTCGGACATGGATTACCTAAAATACCGATTAATTTTTGATGTAAAAAACCACAATATTCGATAAAAAAAACTATAAAAAATTGATTTAGTAAATTGTAAAAATACAATACACTAAATATCAAAAATGAATACAGAACCAATTCAATACATCAAGGTTAAGCGACCAAAGGCGTTAAAAAAACCAGATACCCAGAAGGACATCATAAAAATTATTAATGAGGAGAAATATTTAGAGAATCTAAAACTAAATATCGAGTCAATTCCATTAGACGTTAGCGATTCACCTCTTTCACACTTAGGAGACTATACAGAAGAACCATTTGCCATCATCGAATCTTATTTCCGCGGACAGCATTTAGAACGTTTAGTACGCCATCAGATAGAATCATATAATCATTTTATAAACTTCCAAATATTACGTACAATTCAGATGTTTAATCAAGTGAATATAAGATCCGAAAATGATTTCGTTCCAGAAAGTGGACAATACTTCTTAGAAATATTCGTATCATTCGAAAATTTCCGTTTATATCCACCACAAATCCATGAGAATAATGGAGCAACAAAGTTGATGTTGCCACAAGAAGCTCGTTTGAGAAACTTCACATATTCCTCCAATATGACGGTTGATTTGAATATCCAGTATGTGATTCGTAATACGGATAAGATGGATGCACCAAAGATTATTAATAAGACTCTTCCAAAGATAAATATCGGTAAGATGCCGATCATGACAAAATCCTCTATATGCGTATTAACCCAAAATGGTCATATTTCACCAGATTTCACGGGTGAATGTCCGATGGACTCTGGTGGGTATTTTATTATTAAGGGTTCAGAAAAGACCGTTTTAGGACAAGAGCGAGCGGCTGAAAATAAGATATACTGTTTTGATGGTAAAAATACTACAAAATGGTCTTGGTTTGCTGAGATAAAGTCAGTGCCAGACTTTAAATGTATATCACCAAAACAAGTTGAGATGATGATTGCTAGTAAAAATAATGGGTTTGGACATGGTATATATATTACAATTCCACGTATTAAACAACCGATCGAATTATTCACCTTATTCCGTGCATTAGGCATTATGACAGACAAAGAGATTTGCGAATACATTGTTTTGGACCTAGATAATACGAAATGTAAAGAGGTATTGAAATTCTTACAGGCATCTATAATTGACGGAAATAAATATATGCTCAAAGAAGATGCATTAAGACACATTACTGCATCAGTAGCTTATACTCCAATGAATATGGATAAAGAGGCTGGTGCGATTAAGAAACGTGAGTTTGCTATGGACGCATTAAACAATGATTTATTCCCGCATTGTAAGACGATGACTCAAAAGTTATACCTCATAGGATATATGGCAAATAAGTTGATTCAGACCAGTTTCGGATGGAAACCACCTGATGACCGTGATTCTTACATAAACAAGCGTATAGAATTGACAGGTACATTATTGAATAATCTCTTTCGAAACTATTTTAACAAGTTAGTAAAGGAGATGCAGAAACACGTGGTTCGTGAGATAAATAATGGGTCTTGGCGTTCTACAGAGGATTATGAGAATATAATTAACATGACGAATATATATAAGATTTTAAAATCAACTACAATTGAAAATGGTATTACGAGGGCACTTTCGACAGGAGACTTCAGTATAAAACAAACAAATAGTTCAAAGGTCGGTGTAGCACAGGTATTGAATCGTCTTACATACGCATCGTGTTTGAGTCACTTGCGTAGAATCAATACACCGATAGAGAAGAGTGGTGAATTGATCGCACCGCGTAAATTACATAGCACGACTTGGGGGTTCTTATGTCCTGCGGAAACTCCAGAAGGACAGTCTATCGGTTGTGTCAAGAGTATAAGTTGTTTGAGTCATATTACGATTCCTACAAATAGTTCATCGCTCTACATGTATGTAGAAGAGTATGTTGATAAATTAGACGATGCAAAGTCATCCGAATTATATGATAAAGTGAAGGTGTTTATTAACGGTGCGTGGATTGGGACAGCTAAGGACCCAATGGAATTATACAACGAGATGAAATCAAAGAAGCATAAGGGGATAATTAATATATATACGTCTATTATATTTGATTATAGGATTGCTGAAATTCGTATATGTAGCGACGGAGGACGACTAAGTAGACCGGTTCTTCGTGTGAAAGACGGTAAGGCATTGATTACTAAGGATATAATTGACCGTTTAACAAAGAATGAATTGTCATGGAATGACTTATTGACATCATGTAAATTATCAGAGGCAATGATTGAGTATATTGATCCAGATGAGCAAAATTGGTCAATGATTGCAATGAAGGACAAAGATACGAGTGATATATCCACAGACATCAAATACACACATTGCGAAATTCACCCAAGCACTATTTTCGGAGTTCTTGCGTCTTGTACTCCATTTCCAGATAATAATCAGGCGCCTAGAAATACATATCAGTGTTTACATGTTGATGAAACCGTATTAATGTCAAATGGTAAACGTATCCGTATTGCAGATGTGAAAGTTGGTGATGAGGTAGTATCATTCCATCCAGAAACATTCGAAATATCCAACACCAAAGTGGTAAATCAATATGTCAGAGCAACCGATAAAAAGATATACAAATTAACAACATTAGATGATAAGTCAATTCGAGCAACAGAAGATCATAAATTTATGACATTAGATGGATGGAGAGAGGTGAGACATATGAATATGGATACCAAAATCGGTATTCATGGATATATGAATGCGGATATCGATTTTGATATTCATGAAATTGGAAGAGCAATATTTGTGGGGATCAAATCAATAATAGAGATTGATAATTGTATGATTTCCGATATAACTGTTAAGTCGGATAATCACAGTTTCATCGCGGGAGATAATTTCATGTCAAGCAATTGCGCGATGGCAAAGCAAGCGCTTGGCGTGTACGCATTGAATTTCAATAGTAGAATGGATAAGACTGCGTATGTATTGACTAATCCAAGTCGTCCTTTGGTTGATACACGTCTAATGAATTTTATCCATCTCAACCAGATACCATCGGGTTGTCAGATTCATGTTGCAATCATGACACATACTGGTTACAATCAAGAGGATAGTGTACTAGTGAATAAAGGGTCTATAGACCGTGGTCTATTCAGTGCCACAATATATCATACAGAAAAAGATGAAGATAAAAATATAATTCGTGATGAGATTATCCGATGTAAACCAGACCCATCAAAAACGAGAGGAATAAAGTTTGGTAATTACGATAAATTGAACGCACAAGGATTCATGCCAGAGAACACACTTATCGAGGACCGCGATATCATAATTTCAAAGATAATTCCAATCAAAGAGGCGCGAAATGATCCTACAAAACTTATCAAATACGAGGACCAGAGTCACGTGTATAGCACATCCGAAGATACTTATGTAGATAAGAATTATACTGGGCGAAATGGAGATGGATATAATTTCGCCAAGGTTCGCACACGGGTTCATAGAAAACCCAGTTTCGGTGATAAGTTCTCTAGTAGACATGGACAAAAAGGAACGTGTGGTAATATAATTCCAGAGGAGGATATGCCGTTTACGAAGGACGGATTGAAACCAGATATTATTATAAACCCTCATGCAATTCCATCTCGTATGACTATAGGTCAATTGAAAGAAACACTATTGGGTAAGGTTTTATTAGAACTCGGTATGTTCGGCGATGGAACCAGTTTTGGAAATCTAGATGTAAATACGATTTCATTGGAATTACAAAAACTTGGATATGAAAGTTATGGAAATGAGGTGATGTATAACGGATTAACTGGCGAACAATTGGAAACAAGTATCTTCCTCGGACCAGTCTTCTATCAGAGATTAAAACATATGACGAATGATAAAGTCCACAGTCGCGCAACGGGTCCAATGGTTAGTCTTACACATCAGCCTGCGGAGGGTAGATCACGAGCGGGTGGTCTTCGTATAGGAGAAATGGAACGTGATGTCCTAATTTCACACGGTGCTACTAGATTTTGCAAAGAACGGTTATTTGATGTATCTGATAAGTATCAGGTAAATGTATGTAAGAAGTGCGGAATGGTGGCAGCATGCAATGACGGGAATAATAATACAAAGTTCTATACACAAAGTGATTTCACAGTCCATTCGTGTAAGACATGCGGTAATAAGACCGACTTTGCGTTAGTGGATATGCCATATGCTAACAAACTGCTATTCCAAGAATTACAGACGATAAATGTAGTTCCTAGAATTATAACAGATTGAGTTTACATATAAAAAAAATAATATACAATGAGAATAAATAATGTCTGACTCACAAATAAATGATATTCGTCAATCGAATCAATTTAAAGGATATTCATTTTCCAAATATAAAAAAACAGAAGTAAGAAATCAATTTATAGATAATTTAATGAAAGGTAAGATAGAACCAGCGTGTCATTGGTGTGCTGAATTAGTATGCGCAGGTCATTATGATGATGTATGGGAATCTATTTTTTTTTTTATAGGAAAGTATATACATATTGGCAATCCGAAGATAGTAATATATTTGGATAAGCGGTTGAATGTATTTAGAAATATAATGAATCAGGGTCATTATACGAATGAACTACAATTACGAAACAATCCAACGGTCCGTCGTATATTCGCTGAAGTAATAACTATAATTATCCACTCTGAAAAGAGGACCAGTTTCGAACCAGTGAAGATTAAACGAACCGAAGAATTTGATATGACACAAATGTCTCACCGATTAAAAGCACCAAATATTAAATTTGCCGAACCAATTCTTCACCCAGAGGACCCGAAAGAACTATATATAGCGATAAATGAATTTGCATATCATATAAGCTGTGATAGACCGAATATGATACAAGCATGTTATTGGATCGAATGGTTAATTGAATTTGATATAGTATGCAGAACCCGAAAAGAGCCTTGCTATTGTAAACGAAGATTATTGGAAATAGAACCTAAATATCAACGTGATATCATATGGATAATGTGGGATACACTCATATATTACAGTGAACAAAAAAATAAATTCATTGCAAAAATAATGATATCTATTAGAAATTTGTTTTCATCGAGGTACACAAGCGGTGCATGTAAACGACGAAAATACTTATTGTATTTTGCAGTTGAATTGCTAACTGAATCGGTTCCGATAGATGTGGATATAATGTCGTCTCAGTGTAAAGAAGTTGTAGAAACAGTAACAGAAAAAATAGATAATGTATACAAACGTATTAAGAAGAATGAAGAAAGCCCAAATACAGAGTATCTATTTAATAACCTGGAAACTGAGAACAATATGGATAAAACCATCAAGAGAATGGACATGTTAAATAATATGGATTTCGTTCCTAGAAATACTCCACCTACTATTTGATTTTATATGTTTTTTTTATATGTATTTTTTATGTTTTTTTTGTTTTTGATCAAATCTAATTGTTCGTTTGCATATTGATTGCATGTGCCACAATGATCTTCGTTGGCTAAATCAATCTTACGATCTGTTTTTATGTTACAATAGTTTATATTCCATCTACCCAGTGGTAGTGGCGTTGATGGAACCTTCTCTCTAATTATGTAGCTAATGATTTTTGTGATAAACTTCATGTTTGCGGTATTTGATTCAATAATATCGAAAAAATATTGAATCAATTTTATATAATTGAAGCAAAAAAAAATCGAGGTGATAATATCTGGATTCCAATCTAAAACGATGAACCAAACGAACCTCCAAGCAATCCATTCGCAGCAATCGGTCCAGAATTATACATAGGTTCGGTTTGACCACCCGTGTAATGATTTCCTAATTGTTGATTCGATTGGGTAGTAGTAGGCGCGGGTGGAAACATATCCTGTTGCATGGCACTATTGTCTAAATGATCTGCTTGACTAGGAGCATGTCTCGCAAGTGGCTGTCTGACACGAACTTCGCCTTTAGTATTATTTGATTGATCCATAGGACCGTTCCATAGTTCATTTACCCGATCTACCAATATATTTGCCTTAATACCAATCTTAGATTGGATACTGAGAACAATTACAAGAAATGCGAGTATTACGTTTATAAGTGTAAGACGTTCATATTTGAATCCGCTATAAGACGGTACAAAAGTAATCATACGGTGGATAAATACCAAACTTCCGAAAATAATAACCAATTGTATTGAAATTTCTGCTAAAAGTTCAAGACTAGACTTATCTGGGTCAGCTTCTGGAATAAATCGTTGAATCATTTTATTCATTAAAACTACTGGAATCACTCCCATGAGCGAATATTGAACGACATTTAAAAGTTCTCCTTTGTCTTCTTCGCTTGTTGAGAATACATGCGATATAAATGAACTATTTGTAGCATCCCTAGTTTCTTGTAATACTTCCATTATTATATATATATATATATAGTTTTTGATTAGAAAATATATAAAAAAACATTCTAATACTCATTATATGAATAAAGAAGAACATCAATATTTGGATTTAGTGAAGGAAGTAATAGAGTCAGGTTATCATGAAACGGGTAGAAACGGAAAAACCCGAGTTAAATTCGGGCATACTATGCGGTTCTCCTTGCGAAATGGTACAATTCCGATATTGACTACAAAGCGAGTTGCAATTAGACCATGTTTCGAAGAGTTGTTCTGGTTTATACGTGGAAACACTGACAATACTATTTTACAAGAAAAAAAAGTATCTATTTGGAATGGTAACTCAACGCGGGAGTTCTTAGATAGTCGTGGATTATATAACCGCGAAGTCGGTGATCTTGGTCCGGTATATGGGTTTCAATGGCGACATTTTAATGCTAATTATGTAGACAGGAATTCGGATTATGCAAATAAAGGAATAGATCAATTACAAACTATTATTAATAATTTGAAAAACGAGGATACGCGAAGTTCTCGGCGACATATTTTAACTGCTTGGAACCCATGCCAGTTAGACGAGATGGCGCTACCACCATGTCATATGATATGCCAGTTTAATGTGAGGGAAAATAAATATTTATCTTGTGCTCTATTCCAAAGAAGTGGAGATATTGGGTTAGGTGTTCCATTTAATATTGCATCTTACTCGTTATTTACACATATTTTAGCCAATCACTGTGGATTGATAGCCGATGAATTCGTGCATTTTTTAGGAAACTGTCATATTTACGAAGAACATATAGAACCACTCAAAATACAAATACAACGTGAACCCATGGAATTTCCGAAAATCAAAATAAAACGCACATGTGAGAACATTGAAGATTATTGCATTGATGATATTATTTGGCAAACACCGTATGTATCTCATGACATCATTAAAATGAAAATGAGTGCATAAATATTGTAATTCAATTACCTGAGTGATTTTGAAAATGAATATTTACTTACTAATCAAAAATTTATTTGCTTAACATGGTAAAAAAATTGTAAAATGTAATTTATGTTATGTTTTATTTTTTATTAACCTATAATGTAATTATCCTCTACTTCGCAACCATCTACTTCCTTTTTGTAAATTAATATTTTTACTGATATCTATATCCCATTCTTTATCATTTTCTTCTTCTTTACACTTATCGATATATTCTACAAATAAGTATGTTATATCCTCGTATTTAATATTTTTCTCGTAACATATAGTCGCTAGTGCATACAACCAATTCTCATCACTACTATTATCATAAAAGAATTCACATGATATAATACCACTATCTCCTCTCTTTATCCAATCGATAAAACTACTATTAAACGAATTAAATTGATAAATATTGTCATATAGCATATTAATTTCATCGTCCACAATATTGCCTTGATATTCAATTTCACTCTGTATTGAATAATTTGATTTGCTTATATTTTCTTCTTCATATTCGTTAGTTTCTTCTTCTTCATATTCGTTAGTTTCTGGTTCTTCATCATCAGTTTCTTCATCATCAGTTTCTTCATCATCAGTTTCTTCATCATCAGTTTCTTCATCATCAGTTTCTTCATCATCTGTTTCTTCTTCATCATCTGTTTCTTCTTCATCATCTGTTTCTTCTTCATCTGTTTCTTCAATTTCTTTTGCTTTACTTCCAACGGTTTCAAATAATTTTGACATCGATTTTTTGAAACCATAAGTGTTATATTCACACTCACACTCCTTTTCGAATATATAATACAAATCAATTAAATAATCACATAAGTCATATATATAATCTAATTGTTCCAATATGCTTGGTAATAGTGACTTCCAAGAATGAATAGTATCATTATCGCCATGAATACATAAGATAGAAGATAATAGCCCGAATATAACAATATAAGATAAAATATCAGTGTAAAACCAATTCATAATTAATATTGCTGATAATATAGCATTTAATTTATAACTAGGACGAATGTCAATTGCACCTTGTGCTGTTCTGAATAAAATATGTTCGTCATCTAGAATCTCAACATACCATATACCACCAGGATTCATATACTTAACCATAGTATTTGACCTATATACAAACTTACTGCGTGTCGCAGATGATGGGCATATTTGAACATTATTCAAGTTATCGAGGTAAGATAAATTATTTTCTTGAGAGTACATTGTTATATGAGGTGATATGATTGTTTCAATAAATATATAGTTATTTTTTTACATTCAATTTTGCAATGTTAAAAAAAATATATATGTAAAAAATGGATTTAGATAATCAACCATTTACTAGTGTATATGAGTAATTCTATTGCTGCAGCAAAACGAAGAAGAGCAGGAGTTATCGAACCGCCACCTCCCCCATCCATTCCAGTTGTCCAATCCAACCCATTACAAACTCAGAATAGATTGACTTTACCACAAGTAATTTCCATGTTTGATGCGCGTTTATCAAAATTAGAAAATTCGCAAGTAACCGAATCGGCTGGTAATATAGATACACCAGAAGGTGTTGTATCAATATCTGAATATGTAGTTGAAATGGATCATAAATTCGGAGTATTAGTTGAAGAGATTACAAATTTGAAAGACATTGTTTTAAAACTACAATCATATACGATGGATGTAAATAAGATGTTAATTGATGATCGAAAATCGGAATTTAACATCTTACCAGAAAAAGAGGAAGATGAGGGAAAATAAATAATTGAAGCAAACAATATAAATATGTAAATATGTATAGTTAAAATGTCAGATGATTTATTAAATGAATTGGAGAAATTCAAATCCCAATATTATTCAGACAATAAGAAGAATATGATATTCAAATCAACACAGAAAAATCATCTAGCGAATAGTATATGCGAACAATTTGGAACTGATGATTTGTTCATCCGAACATCTTTTATAATTCCAAATACAAATAAGATCTACATAACTTATCCGTTATTGAAATTATTCGCAAATCCATCAAACTACGAACAATTTACAAATTATGTTCAGTCGTTATTTCTCAGATGTATAAATCAATATGGTTCATTTGAGTGTCACGTAAACTTGGAATCATTGACAGTAACTGCAGTGGAACGCAATAAAAAATTAATTGAAATATTTGCTAGAGACCCGTCAGAAAATGGAGGGATAGAATACACTTCATATTTGACTACCCTGTGTATGTATAATACTCCGAATGTAATTGATAATATTAGGCAAATAATATCTTATTTAATTGAACCTGAATTAATGAATAAAATTACTGCATACAATAAGAAAGAATCTATCGTTAAGTTGAATGAATTATTGTGATTCTTGGATTTCTATTTTACTATAGACTACTATTTCTGTATCTATAATACTCCAACCATCTTCTTCCAGACTATCGTTTTCCTCCCATAAATCTTCTATCCGATTCTTTCGTTTATTTCTTATATTGTCTGGGTAACTTGAAACATACTTACTATAACATCGTTTTAACCTATATTCGAAATTGCTAATGTGAATGTCTTCTTCAAAATATTTCAAATTTATACCATTGTATTCTATATCTTCGATTTCAATGACAATGTCCGCATCGCAAGTTACAAATATTTCTATATCCATCCAATAACGAACTGTAGTGATTTGTTCTCCTACACGATTACTCCATAGAGTATATTCCCTTATTTTTCCATAATAATTAGGTATTAGTGTATATTTAGGCATGGAATGGTTTTTACTATATATAGAATAAAAAATTTGAACTTCAATTTTTTTATTGTAAAACAAAATATATAAAGAATGCGGTATACAAATACAAATGAAGATCCAAATATCAAATTTAATAAAAGCTGAAACATTTGCAGTAATTTTTCAGAATATGAAGTTATTTGCTGAAAATATCAATATAATATTTATGGACGATAAAATGTTTATCCAAGCAATGGATGCGGGTCATGTATCAATTTTGGAATTGAACCTACCCAATGTGTGGTTTGATAAATTCGAACATACAAATACAACTATTGGAGTAAATTCTATTATTTTTTCTAAGATTCTAAGTACGCGTGATAAATGTCAGAGTATTGAGATTGAGTGTGACGGAAACAATCTTGATACACTTTTAATCAAATTTATATCAGATAATAAAAACGTATTCGATAAGACATTTGAGATGCCACTGATTGATTTAGATGCAGAAATGATGTTGGTGCCTGATATTGATTATCAGGCAGAATTCATTCTATCCTCCGTAAATTTGTATAATCTAATTAATCAACTCAAGATGTTTGGCGAGACGATGGATATTGAATGTTCCGAAGATAAGATAACATTGTTGTCTAATAGCCAAGACTGCGGAAAGATGTCCGCAGAAATAAACATTGATGAACTTACCTCATTTTGTATTGAAGAAGGAGAACAAATCAAAATGTCATTTAGTCTGATCCATTTACATTACATTACCCAGTTCAATAAATTGTCAAAGGAAGTTGAATTGAAATTCAAACGAGAGTATCCTCTTCAGGTAGTATATAATTTAGAGGGAACAGTAGGTTCCCAGTTACCAACATACGATGAAAACGGGGTGAGTCAATCTATTGTCCCTACTTTGCGATTCTATCTGGCACCCAAGATTTCAGATAATGATGATTGATTGCGTTATATTACAACATGTAATGTAAAACTATACTATAAACATGAATACATTAAGTACAATTATAGTTTTCATTATTGTTCTCTTTTTATATTTTCATTTGACTGCTCAGTTTAAGAAATCGGAAGATTTGGAAATATATGAAATGGATTATACGACAAATCAAAAATTAAACGAAATATGCGAATTGCGACAGCCTGTTCTGTTTGAACTCCGCGAATCACAACCTGAACTATTTGAGCGCATTGTATTAGAAAATGATGCGATTGTTACTATAAAAGATACGAATGACATTGAAACTGGCGAGAGTATAACCATGTCATATTCTAATGCAGAAACACTTACAAAGACAGACCCTAAATCTCGATTCTATTCGGAAAACAATACAGATATACCGACTGATATTACAGCCGATGAACTATTGAAACCGATGTCTACATTAATTTCCAAAACGGATGTTCTCTTTGGTGCAAAAGGTGCGAGGACTGCAATGAAATTCCATACAAATTCCCGGAAGTTTATATGCGTTAAATCTGGTAAAATTCAAATTAAAATGACACCCTGGAGAAGTCGAAAACAGCTGCATCACGTATACGAATATACAAATTATGAGTTCCGTTCTCCAATAGATGTATGGGAACCACAACCTGCTTATTTGAACGATTATGAAAAAATAAAATTCTTAGAGTTTGATGTTGATAATGGATATATTTTATACATTCCACCATATTGGTTCTATAGTATTAAATATTTCGATGAATATACACAATTAGGCGAATACAATTACAATACAGTTATCAACAGTGTAGCAAATATTCCCAATTATTGCATGTATTATTTACAACAAAGTAATATCCATAAAAAAACTCTCCCTACCGTAGTTGTTCCTAATGCAGAAAAAAATGTAACTATATAATATAATTATGCGTTTATTTGATACTGTTATCTTACCTGGTATTATATTACTTGTAATAGATGGTATATTTTTGGGTCTTAATAGAGAAATGTTTAAACTCCAAGTTGCCGAAGTTCAGCGTGTAGTATTAGAAATTAAATATTTAGGTGTTGCATTATGTTATGCATTTTTGATATTCGCGCTTTATTATTTCATCATAAAGGATCGTAAACCAGTTATTGATGCCATAATCCTAGGATTTGTAATATACGGTGTTTACGAGACGACTACATATGCTCTACTGAAAAATTGGAGACTGCGAACGGTTATGATAGACACATTGTGGGGTGGTATTTTATTAGGGCTCACAACAATGGCAACTTATAAGTTAACGCCCATTCGTTAAATGGTTGGCATGCATATTTTGAAGCAATATCGGTCCATGATCGATATGTCTGAATGAATGACATTGTCTTAGTGGATTGTTCGTCTGGTTCCATATTATACCATAAATTAAATTGTTCTTCTTGGTCTTCGTCGTCAAATATAATTGTTTCATCGACTAACTTACCTCCGTATTTTTCAATCCTCTTACGCCAAATAGGAGAACTATAAGCAAACAATAACCATTTCGCATCAAATAGTACATTTATGCTATCTGGCGGAATTTCTATTATATATTTACGTTCGCGACGCAAAATCTTCCAACTTTTATTTTGTACGAACGGTTTATTTTTGTATTGTGTTATATCATCTTTGCTTAGAATGATATAAACTTTTTTATCGAATCCATTACTTGAGTCGAGCAAGAACACACCAGTAAATAATCTGGACGCGTATGCTTGGCGCGTAGATATCATCGGTATCTTTGAGATGGTATCGCAGAATGACTCATGTGCTTTCCGTCCCTTTAGACGAAAACAATTATATTGTTGCACAAACTCTGAAAACACCTTTTCCGGGTCTATAGTATCGTCGTCTAATATTTTTCTTATATATGCGTCTAATCCATCGGGGGCATTGTGTTCCTTTTGGAAAATACGTTGGAATTCAATGCATGGTTCTTGACGCGCCATATTCTCTACAATAGTTCCTATAGTCCAATCGTGCGAATTATCATCCATCCATTCCAATGTTTGTTGTTTCAGTAAATTTTCTAAATTCACATAGAATCCTGCGTAGAGTTGGTAATATAATTGCCATACAATTGTAAAGCACTCATATTTGAATCCAGAATAATACAGTTCGTATATCCAGAATTTTGCTTGATTCGGGTCACGATTCAGAAGCGATAACAGCAATGAATATTTCACGTGTTCCTTGTTATATAAATATCGTGTGAAGGTCATTCTTCTCGTTGTAATTTTAACACTGTTGTATTGTAAGTTCACGACAAATCAATTTTTTATTCTTTTATTATTGTATATGAGACAAACTAAGCGCCGAACAGTAAAAAAACGTAAATTGCATAAGGCAAATATAATAGAAACATTCTTGGGAATGCTGAATACAGTAAAACTCTACCACTGGAACACATACTCCTTTTCGGAACATAAGGCAACAGACAAATTGTATAAACTGTTGAACGAACATATAGACAAATTCGTGGAAATAATGCTAGGAAAGAATGAACGTGAAATTCCCAAGTTTAGTGAAAAAATAATGGATTCTCATAAATCTAATTTTACAGAACGAATACATCAGTATCGCGATTTTCTGATAAATCTGAATAATATACTGGATAAAGAACACGATACCGATTTATTGAGTGTTCGTGATGAAATACTGGGAGACATAAATCGGTTTTTATATATAATGACATTACACTGACCGGAAAGAAAAATGAGACAAAATTATCTTAAAAAATAAAATTATCAGTCATTTATCCTTTGCTATTTGATAAAATGAATTATCAAATCAGTGGTGTAAAAGCACCTTTTTTCATAGGCATTAGACTACATTTGACGACCTCTTCCTTTTTTTCTTCGTTATAAGGTTTCGGTGGTTGGTCTATTCTTTCAAATTTGTATTCTCTACTGTATTTCATCGGTCGTTTTCCTGTCTTCTTGTAGTAGTCGAATACATATTGGATGTTCCTACATCCGTTCTTATCACGATTGATACACCCTTTCCTATTGTTTTCCATTTGATATGTTAGGATTGAGTGGATTTTTCTGTCTTCGCCTTTCTTATCCGGCAAATACAGATTTTTACAAAGGTCTTTTGTTTTGTAGGATATACACGATGTTCTAAACTCATCTATGTTATACACTTTGAAACGATCCTTTAATTTTCTTTTTAGTGATAAGTTAGGTGTGGAAATAAAGTGTCGCATCTGCTTTCCTATACTCCAATCACCTATGATAATGGTATGGTCTTTACTATACTTATTTTCAATCATATTCAGCATATTATCTTCGCTTCGCTTCTTATTTATGTAAGCATACCATTTGTATTTACGAAAATGAAGGTCTTTGTATAGTGGAACGACTACCTCATTCACTTCCAGTTTATGTGCTATGTATTCTTTGAACTTATCCAGATTACAACTTTTGGAATTGAAAGTATTGAGTGTTTGTTCTACTTCTGTAATATGTGTTTTGTCTTTGTGATTTTTCAGTAAGCGTTGGTATTTTAACCGTTTTGTTTCTTTGATACGCATACCATTTGTATAAGAGCAAAACTGTCCTTTATCGTCCATCATAGAAAATAGATTGCGCTTTCCGGGATCAACGAAAATATGTTTTCCTTTTAACGCTTCCATAGGTAATTCATCAATATAAGGAAATTCTGGTAAGTCTTCAGTAGTTTCTTTTTTATTCGGTGGATTTTCCTTGCGTTGTTTTCGTAATAATTTTGAAAGTTCTGTTTGTTGCGTTTTCTTATCTTCTTTTCGTTGTTCTTTTTCTTCTGCGGTAAGACCTTGTAATGCTCGTTTTCCTTGCCTCTTCTTTTCCTTTTTTGCTCGTTCTTCCTCCACATAATCTTTATGAAGAAAGCGTAATGAAGTAGCATATCCATCAGTAATAATTGTATAATCAAACTGATATCTTTTTCGCGTTTGTTTCACATCCCATAAAGCATCCCAGATAAACTCCTTATTTTGGTCTAAACAATTATTTAGGTTTCCAGAAGTCGCATTCATTACCTTACCATCTTTTTCAGGAAACTTACATATTTTCATTAGTTTCTCATCACGCTTCGTATCCACAAACAATTCCACCATCGCCTTTGTATCTATTTGAATATGTCGTGGAATAGCGTTGGTTTGGATTGGAAAAAACTGAAATGCTTTTGCTTCTAATGTTTCCAGTTCTAAACACATAAAAATCATATGTTTTAGATATTTGTATGGTTCGCAACATACATCGTAATAATAACTTGTATCATACTCCTCTGGAACTATTTTGAAGCGGTTTTCCTTTATCCATGTATGGTATTTTTCATCACATAACAAAGTATTATTCAAATATCATTCTTTACTATACGAAGTTCTTTGAAGAGTTGTTTTTGAATACTTTATTGGTGATTTCC
>FUWD013248566.1_pt11 | contig 31746 bp, 32 predicted proteins | sample 1063281 | NCBI WGS metagenome assembly FUWD01 (sample SAMEA79048168, study PRJEB19326) | metagenome | biome: marine | reverse complement strand
GGTTTAGAAAAGAACCAGAATTTCGTTGGCTAGATTTAGATATCCATGATAAAGAAATAGCAGCAGACATCATTATTCAAGATTATTTACGTCAGGATCTCTTTGATTAAACTTGAATGATCGTCTGAAATAGACTACACTTAAGAATAAGTAAACTATAGAGATCATGTATGACAGAAAAAGTATTGGAGAATTTATTAGCTACTGGTGTCGAGACCTTTATTGAAGGATTAAAGAGTAAAAGCTCTAACCATGAAAAGCTAGAAGCGATGCTTAAATACATGCAACTACAATTGTCTCATGGCGACATTAAGCCCCTTAATAGATTTTGGAAAATGAGAAGCTTTTGCCTTGAAAAGTTCAAAGAAGAGTTATCTTTTTCAAAGAGAATGTCCCTCTGGCAATCTTACTGTGAAACAGTCACTGAAATTACAAAACTTAAAGAAGTTCTTGATGAAAAAGTTGCATTTGATTGTGAGGAAATAGTCAAAGCTATTGGCTCTCTTGAAAAAGACCTTGAAAGACTTCCTGAAATTATTTCTCATTCGCCTCCTATAGAAATACCCAAAAACTGCCCTTGCCTTGAAAAAAATGCTGCCACTTACCAACAATCCCAGAAAGAGCTGAACACGATGAGTCACTATGCTAAGCAACTTAATGCTTTAAAAAGTGATCTTGTTGGACTTGAAACCGCTTTTAAAGAAAAACAAATTCTATTGGATAGACTTCATGTTTTAGGTGACGTTGTTTTCCCAAGAAGAAGAGAGCTACTTGCATTAATCAGTAAAAAGTATAGTGATGACATCAACTTTTTTATGACGATAAATTTTGAGAAGAAAGAGCTTAAAATGCCTCTTTTTGAACTCAAAGACCAAATCAAAAGCCTTCAAGCTTTTGCGAAAGTAGTCTCTTTAAATGTAGCTGCTTTTTCTCATTCTAGAGAAAAATTAAGTCAATGTTGGGATTTAATCAGAACCTTTGAAAAAGCGCAGAAAAAAGTTAAAGAAGAGCAAAAAGCTGCTTTTAACGAAAATGAAATCGGCCTACTAGATCGTATTCAAAGCCTGAAGGAAAATAAAGCGAACCTTTCAAAGAAGGATTTTAATCAGGAAATTAATCAGATTGATGAATCGATACAACAAGTCGATCTCCTTAAATCTCAACGTAAAAAGTTGAACGAACTTTTGGATTTAATTGATGATGTTTCTGCTTCAAAAAAGACTTCTTCTAAGGAAGAAGATGCTTTTATTCAGATCCAAAGAGATATTTTAAACCTCCAAGAAAAAGCTAAGCATTGGGATTACTTTTCTCTTGTGAATGAATATAAAAGAGTTCAAAAATTCTACAACGACTCTAAAATCTTAGAAACTCATCAAAATAAGATCATTCGAAAATTCTTTACCATCAAAGAACTTCTGATGCAAAAACTCTTAGAAGAAGTAGAGAATAGAGTAGATATAGAAGAGCTTTCTCCTCAAATTGAAGATTTTAGAAATGGAATCAAAGAAGATAGAGAAAATTACGGAAAAGCCCTCAATACCTCTAATCAGAGTATTGAAAAAGCGATGCTCTATAATGAACTTCTCACCCAAACAAAACAGAGGCTATCCGAGTTCGATAAAAGGATAAATCCCTCACTTTCAGCCTAGACTGAAAATTAGTTCAGACTAAACTTTATTTTTTTATTTAAAATAAAAAAGACGGTATTTATGAGCCAAAGAACCTCCTAAGAGGTTCTGTTTGGGTGGATTTTTTCCATGGCCTACTAGTTGTTCAGCTCCAGTTAATGCAGATAGTTTGGAGCCATTTTTATGAGAATAGTCATAAAGGTTCCAGTGACCTGTCCAAGGGGTGGTGTAGTAGGCTAAAATGACCTCTTGATCTGGATGATCTTTCAGAAAATAAAGAAGCCTTTCTTTGAAAATTTGATGCGTTTGTTTATGCGTTTGATGTTGGTCGATTGGGTGGGGTAAAAAACAATTAGCCGTTTTGGACTTTGAATATGTGCTTTAAAAGCTTTGTCAATGATCGATCTATCCTCTTTAGAAAAATCTGCTCATCATAAAAAGGGAGATCGAGCTGACAGACTTTTACTTGGGGATTCAGAAAAGTTAAAGCTTCTAAAGATTCTAGTTTACGAGCCTCAGCTTTGATCTCTCGATCTTCAACCCAATTTTCTGAGAGTAAGGATGCTTTTTCAACTAAATCATCGGGCAAGTAGGGGTGATTTACAATGTCATCTTGGTGGATCTGAGCCCTATGTCCCGATGTGGCATTGAAAACAACAAGGGGTATACCTTCAAGCCCTAAGTGCTGGACCATCCCTCCAAGCCCAATTTCAGTATCATCAGGATGAGGCGAAACAGAGATCACTAAATCGCCTTCTTCAAAAGAGAAAGTAGTTTGATCTTTTAGCTTCTTGTTTTTTTTATGCCCCTTTTTTATGTAGGTATTTTTTGGAAAAGGGATGCGATGCATTTGATTTTGATGCAGTTTAAGTTTAAAAAAAGTAAAAGATTCAAGATAGGGAGAGATCGAATTATTTACGCGACTCATCTCTTGAGTGATTAAATCGAAATTAGAACGTTTAGATTGTGTTTGATGAAACTTCTTTAAAGCCAGTGACTTTTTTTTCATTTCTGATTTATTGAGAGGTAAATGAACATTAGAATAAGAGGCTCCAACATCGTAGAAAATACCTAAAATAGGCTGACCTTTAAACTCAGCCTTAAGAAATTTATTCAATTCTGGTAAAACTTTAGCAAAATAATGTGTATACGGAAGTATAAGAATGTCAGGTTTTACTTTAAGAATTTGCTTTTTGAAAGAAGGAAGGTTTTGTTGAGTGGCTATTTCTATTTTATTGTCATTATCTTTAAAGCGGCGCCATAAAGAATAATGTAGTTTACCCGACTTAACCCACAGCACTTTTTTATTCTTTGGAATAGAGGCATATTTTAAAGAGGTCTCTGTTTTCTCCTGACCTTTATACAAAAGAGTTGCTGAAGAAGATTTTGGAACATCCCAAAAACTTATATAGTTAGAAGAGTTGTTATTATAAAGAAGGGAGTCCTTTTGATGAAGAATATTTAGGCTGAAAAGAGACTGGGACTGGCCAAGGCCGTAGCTCTTTTCATCAATCAAAAAAGTAAGTTTACCCTTGTCATAACATTGTAATAACGAAGCTGGGACCTGATAGGAGGGATCCGAGGAAAAGAGATGATAGAGTGGCTTTTTTTTACCTGCTCCAGTTGCCAGTATCACAATACGGTTTGAAAGGAAAATTTCCTTGAACCCTATAGTCAAAGCTTGTGAAGGAACCTGAGAGGCATCGCCTTCGAAAAAACGAGCATTAGTACTTCTTGTTCCAACGGATAGGGAAATTAAACGGGTTTCTGAATTTAGTGCCAACTTATTCTTTTCTTCTTCTGATCGATCTCTATCTAAAAAGACTTCCTCAGAATTAAAGTCATTGAAAGCTATGTGCGCAGGCTCAACTCCAATGCCTCCAAAACAGGTGACCCAAGAGCGAGGGTCTTCTAAATAGGAAAGTAGAGACTCTTTGTAGCTCTTAACCTCATTCTCTAAATCAGAAACATCTCCATGTAGCCTATGAATATTATTCGGTTTTGGGCAAAAAGACCTGAGTGTGATGTCCTTTTCAATAAGGCTTTTTAAAGTTTGGATTGAGGGAAGGGCTCGATCATTCATGTAGCCTTGTTCAAGGTGTTTGAAAGTTCGATTTGTACTTTTAAACTTAAAGGTCACATTTTTTAAAACTTCTAGGGTATTTAAATTCTGTGAACTCTCCTCTAATAATAGAGAGCAAAATTCTTCAAGTTGAGCATTTAATCGAATTCTTCGTTTCTTGTTTGAACATTCTTTTTTTGTAAGAGGCCTTAAACCAAAATAAATGAGCTTTTCTTTCGAGAGGTTAGGTGTAATAAAACGGTAAAGATGTGTATCCATATAGAAGTAGTAACTATTAGGGTCGTTTCGATCTAAACCTACATATTCATCCATATTAAAAAAAACGGCCCTAGATAAATCCAGTTTCCCCTCAAAAAAAGAAGCGACCATTTTTTTATAAAAAAGAAGGGGGCTCGAGCCTGTAGGGAAAATAAAAACCTGATTGAGGTTTTGACTCTTGGCATAGTCAAGTTCACTTTTAAAAACTTCAAAAGCTTTTTCGCCTATTTCTTGTAAGTTTTTTTCAATATGTAATACGATAGTCTCATTAGAAAAAAGGAAGCACTGCATAAAGGCCAAATAGATGAATAGTATTTTCATGGTTTGGAATATCAACCTTTATCTGAAATGTGAAAAAATAGCATATCAAAATATTTAAAAAAATACTGAATTAAACTTATTTTATGATCAAAAAAAAAATCGGCTATCTAGGAGGCACCTTCGATCCCATTCATTTTGGACACCTCAACTTAGCACTAGAAGCACTAGAAAAGGCTCATCTCGATGAAATTTGGTTCTGTCCAACACTTCTCTCTCCTCATAAGAAAGAACTCCCTCCAATAGAGATTACTCATCGACTTGAGATGGTAAGACTCGCAATAGAGGGTATCCCTGAATTTAAAGTCATCGAAAATGAAGCCCATGGAGATATTCCCCACTTTACCTATGAAACCCTGTCTAGCCTCAAGAAAGACCCTCAAAACCAAGATAAAATTTTCACTTTACTCCTCTCTGAAGACCTTATAGAAGGGCTTCATAAATGGCACGAAATTGATCGATTATTAGATGAATTTCCTCTTTTGATAGGACAAAGAGTAGGGGTTAACCTTCCTGAAATTAAAGATTTAAATGAAGGTCTACTGGGTAGAGTTAAAAACAAAAAGATTTCTATTAGAACACTAGAAATTAGTAGTAGAAATTTAAGAGCTCGGTTCAAAAAGAAACTATATTGCTCCCATCTTCTCCCTAGGAAAGTTCTGGACTACATTTGTCAAAATGAGTTATATTAGATATTTAAATAGTATAAAAAATCAAAGAGTTTTAAATGTTAATACCCGAATCTACTGACTGTAATGTTGATGAATCTAGAGAATTAGTTAATAATATTTCTAAGTTAATCAATGAAAGCCTAGGCCGTAATATTTTTGTAGTCGATATCCGAGGAGTCTCTACTCTCTGTGATTTTTGTGTTGTAGCTGAAGGGCGTGTTGATCGTCACGTTAAAGCCATAGCAAAAAACATAGAAGAAACCCTCCAAAAAGAGGGAGTGGAAACTTCCAAAATGGAAGGAATGCAAGAAGGAAACTGGGTTATTTTAGATTATCTAAATGTCATGGTTCACATTCTAACACCTGCTTACAGAGAAAAATATCATTTGGAAAGATTGTGGGAAGAGGGTACTATTGTCGACTTAAATTTTGAAGAGTAATCAAAATGCCTTTTACTATTGGAGGAGATAGACTTCCTCCTAAAAATCAAAAAGGAACTTTGAAAAAAGTTCGTGTTGAAGAACAAAAGAAAAGAGGTAAATTTGTCACTCGAGTTCATAACCTGAATTTAGAAGGGCAAAGCTTAAAAAATCTAGTTCGATTTTTAAAAAACGAATGTCATTGTGGCGGAACTTGCAAAGACGGGGTTATCGAACTACAAGGAAAGAATAAAGAGGCTGTTCTCAAAGCCTTAAAAGAATATCCCCCAGGGGACCTAAACCTATAGAATTGGAGCCAAAACTATGAAGAAGAAGCGTATTGTAGTGACAGGGATGGGGCTTGTCTCTTGTTTTGGAAGTGATGTTGATACTTTTTATAATTCTCTCCTAGAGGGGAAAAGTGGGGTCAGACCCTTAGATGCTTTTCCTTGTGAAGAAATGACAACTCGTTTTGCAGCTGACATTAAAGATTTTGACCCTTCTCCTTATATAGAAAAAAAGCAAATTAGACGGCTAGACCCTTACGCACTCTATGCTATAGTAGCTGGAAGACGTGCTTTGGAAGATGCAAATCTGGTGGGTGAAAACCTCGACAAACTCAATAAGAGCAAATGTGGAGTTATAATCGGATCTGGAATGGGTGGAATGCAGGTCTTTTATGATGGATCTGAAACTCTCTTAACTAAAGGATACCAAAGGATTACACCTTTTTTTGTCCCCTACATTATCACCAATATTGGGGGAGCTCTTTTAGCTAAAGACGTTGGCTTTATGGGTCCTAATTACTCTATTTCTACAGCTTGCGCAACTGGAAACTATTCAATTATTAATGCAGCTAATCATATCAGAATGGGACATGCTGATGTCATGGTTTGTGGTGGATCTGAAAATGCTCTAATAAAGCTTGGAGTGGCAGCATTTATTGCTTGTAAGGCTCTGTCAAAGAAGAATGATGAACCTGAAAAAGCTTCTAGACCTTGGGATACAGATCGAGATGGTTTTGTCATGGGAACTGGGGCTGGAGTACTTGTTTTAGAAAGCTTAGACCACGCACTTGAAAGAGGAGCTGCGATCTATGCAGAATATTTAGGAGGTGGTATCTCTTGTGATGCTCACCATATTACTGACCCGAGAGCAGATGGTTTAGGCGTTGCTCTTTGTATTGAAAATGCAATAGAAGATGCAGGCATTCAAAAAGAAGATATCAACTATATTAACGCTCACGCAACTTCAACCCCTGCAGGGGATATGGCCGAATATAATGCGGTTAAAAAAGTTTTTGGAGACACAAGCTCTATTAAGATGAATGCAACAAAATCGATGACTGGACACTGTTTAGGTGCTGCTGGAGGAATTGAAGCGATCGTATCTATTAAAGCTATTGAAACAGGGAAACTTCATCCAACAATAAACTTAGATAATCCAGAACCTGCTTTAGACATGGATGTTGTCCCTAATGTAGCTATTGAGCATGATGTGAAAGCAGCTCTTTCCAATTCCTTTGGTTTTGGTGGACATAACGCTTCTATTATTTTTGCGCCTTATGAAGCCTAAAGAAGAAAACTGTGCGGGAGTTATTCCGTTAAGAATAAAAGCAGACAAGTCTTTGGAAATCTTGCTTGCTTTGCACACGAAAGGAAGCTATTGGGCCTTTCCTAAGGGCCATATAGAGGCTCATGAACCCCCCTATACTGCAGCTGAAAGAGAGTTATTTGAAGAGCTCAACTTGGAGATTGAAAGCCTCTATGGACATCCTCCATTAAAAGAAGACTATATCTTTGAACGAGATGGGACAGAGGTTCATAAATTCATTACTTATTATCCCGCTTTTGTAAAAGGGGAAATCACCCTTAAAGAAACACACGAAGTCAAAGAGGCGAAGTGGTTTTCTGTGACACAAGCGCTCTCTCAAATTACATATGACGAAACTCGTAAAATGCTTGAGCCTTTGATCCAAACTTTTAAAAAGTAAGCTTGATATCTTAGCACCTGACATAATTCAAATATTACTTTTATTCTTTTTTATGCTTTGAAACTATAAAGCATCTGTGAGATAATTCTAAAAAAAGGGGATCGATATGTTTGCACTTACTAAAACTCAAAATAATAATTTACTAAAAGCCGCAACTCTTGTTGGATGTGTATTATTTTTAGTCGTTTGCACTAAATTTAGAATATATACTCAGTTCTCACCTGTTCCAATTACCATGCAAACATTTTCAATTTTTATTTTAGGCGCACTGCTTCCTTTTAGACAGTCAGTCACTTGTTTTATGGTAGTTTTGCTTGAAAGATTTTTTGGCTCACCCTTTATTGGAATGCCTATAGCATTCACCGGTCTTACTTTCGGCTATCTTGTTGGAATGGTTGTTGCCCTTTACTTTCTGAGTAAGGCGATAAAAAAGATGCCTTTAATGCTCGCACTTGTTGTAGCTGATGTCTTAATACTTGCTTTTGGTGCTCTACATCTTCAATTTGTATTTGGATTTAAGGTCGCCTTCATGGTGGGTGTGGTTCCTTTTATTGTTGGGGGAGTCTTAAAGATTCTTGCAGCTTATGGGTTCATCCAAGCGACTTTAAAGAAACGCTTAGACTCGACCTCCGTCTAGAGTCAAAACACTTGCATTCATATATTCATTCTCGATTAGAAAACGAATAGCGTGGACAGCCTCTTCGGGTTTTCCAGAGCGCTTTAATAAGATTCTTTTTTTGCAAATTTCATCAAATTCAGTTTTAGGAAACCCCTCAGAAGGTAAAATCATGCCCAAAAGAAGAGCATTTACACGAATTTTGGGAGCGAGTTCTAAAGCTAAAGTTTGGGTTGCGTGAAGAAGGGCTGCTTTGGAAATGCTATGTAGAGGGTAACTTCTAAAGGGATTGATAGCACTCGAATCACAAAGGTTAATAATTGTAGAATTTTGAGTCATTAGTTTTAAGGCGAACTTGCTGCAGAGAAGGGGAGCTAAAAGATTTACTTTGAGAGTGCTTTCAAAGTCTTCTACCTCTTTAAAAGGCTTATGCTCAAATAGACTTGCGCTATTAATTAAAACATCAAGTCTGCCGAAGTGCTTTTTAGTGAATTCAAAAAGGCCCTGAATAGAGTTAAGATCTTTGAAGTCCGCTTGGTAAATTTCTGCTTGCCCTCCTTTCATTTGAATCTCTTTTTGAAGGGCAATAGCACTTGTCTTAGATTGATTGTAATGTAGAATGAACTTTGAGGCTGGAAGGCCAAGACTGAGGACTCGACCGAGTCTTCTAGCTCCTCCTGTAATTAAAATAACTTTGTCTTTAAGAGAGGTCACAAATTTGATGGGTTAAAAAGTTTAAAAAGCTTTTGTCTCCATGAAAACTCTGAGTAGTGAGCGTTGTAGGTTTAGATCCTTTTTGTGAAAGAGCTAAACATGTATGCAAACCGGTCATCTTTAAAAGAACGGCTTTCGCATTCAATTTTAAAAAAAGTGTGGTCGCAATCTCAGCAGAGAGGTTTTCTTGGAGAATGAGTCGTCGGCTGACTGATTCAATATATTGGAAAATACGTCCTAAACCTAAAGTGTGGGCGAGGGGAACATAAGCTAGGTGAACTTCTCCAAAAAAGGGAACCAGGTGATGCTCACAAAGAGAATAAAATGGAATATTTTTGATTAAAACCGTTTCTTCAGAATTTTTCAGGTCTAGTTTAATCACATCACCTAGAAGATCATCAGAAGATTTTTTATAACCCGTTAAAAATGAATGGTACATTTGAAGCATGCGCTCTGGCGTTTTTTGAAGACCCTTTCTTTTAGGGTCTTCTCCAATCTGCTCAAAAATGCTTTTTAGGGCTGTATAAAAGACTTCCATTAGCCAACTAGAGTAAAAAATAGTAAGGGTCCACTATAGTTTTTTGGACGTTTTCAAACAATAAATTCTTGCTTTTCTCGAATGAACCTCTCTTTTTGTTGAAAAAATAAGGGAGTTTCGATGTTTTTATTCTCAATAGCTAGACTGAACTTTCTTTATCCTTAATATTAAGCTATTTATATCTAAACATTTCTCCTTTTAAATACGAGAAGCCTCTTGAAAAATATTGGAATGCTTGCTAACAAAGACTTTAAGGGGGCTTGTGCTAATGCTGTTGAAAATTGTTAAATATCTCACTTGTGGACTGATCAAACTCCTGCTCGCTACTCGTTACAAAATGGAGTATCGTGGGAGAGAGAAACTCACTCCTGAAAATCTCTCTAAAAAGGGAGGGATTTTATTTCTACCTAACCATACAGCTGAAGTAGACCCTTTGATCGTGGGAACAGGCCTTTGGAACGAATTTCAACCTAGGCCTGTAATTCTTGAATGGATAATTCAAATGCCTGTGGTAAAAGGTGTTATGTTGTTAATGAAAGCTGTCCCCATTCCTGATTTTCAAAAGAGGATTGCGCACACTAGAGTTATTCAAGCAGATAAAGCGTTTTCTACGGTCATAGAAGGCTTAAAAAAGGGTGAAAATTTCTTATTCTACCCAGCCGGAAAACTGAAGGTTGGAGAAAAAGAAATTATTGGAGGAGCCTCTGGATTGCACAAAATTATTCAAGCTAATCCAGAAATAAATATAGTGCTTGTAAGAACTACTGGGCTATGGGGAAGTACTTTTTCAAAAGGATGGGATGGAAAGCCAGTCGGATTCGTAAAACCTGCTTGTCATGCATTTTTAGCTGTTATTAAAAACGGATTTTTTTTTCTACCCAAACGTAAAGTTATTATAGAGTATCAGCCGATGAATGACTCTTTTCCAAGAGTGTCATCTAAAATCGTTTTAAATCATTTTTTAGAAAATTGGTATAACCAAGATCCAGACCCTCTTAAGATTATTCCTTATCAATTTTGGAGTAATAAAGTCTTAAGACACTATATTCCCCCTGAACCTCACAGAGATGTGAGTAATGTTCCCGAAGAAACACAAGACGATGTAATTCAGGAAATAGCAAGGATCAGTAAAATGTCACCGAGTGAAATTACAATTGAAATGAGCCTTTTTGCTGATCTACGTTTAGATTCATTGGATGCACAAGAAATCGTGACTTATTTGGAAGAAAATTATAATGTAAGCAATGTAAATCCTTATCAACTAACTACGGTAGCAAGCGTCATGAATTATGCAGCACATCCAAATGAACCTTCCCTTCAAGAAGAAAAAATCGATTCTTCAAGCTCTGATTGGAAAGGTTTTGATGAGAAAGCAGCAAAACGAGCCTCTATTTATGGAGACAGTGTCCCCGAAGCTTTCTTTAGAATAGCGTGCTCCAGGCGAAAAAGTTTTGCGTGTGCTGATTTAGTGCTTAAGGAAGTTACTTATGAAAGGCTCATGCTTTCTGTTATTTTGATGGCTAAGAAGATAGAAAAGATGCCAGGACAATATATTGGAGTACTGCTACCTGCTTCGATTGCTGTAAACGTGATTGTCATAGCCTGTCAGCTCGCAAAGAAAATTCCAGTGATGATTAACTGGACGGTAGGTGTTCATCACCTGGAAGCTGTTAAACAGTCCACTGGCGTGCAATGCGTAATCAGCTCCGATATTTTTCTGAAAAATATTCCAGATGTTGACACCAGTCCAATCTCAAATGAACTGCTTTCCATAGAAAAATTAAAAGAGAGCATCTCTCTTTATGAAAAAATTAAAACATCCCTTCTAGTTAAGCTAAAGTATGAAACTTTAATCAAAAAACTGGGCTTGCTAGACTTTGATAAAAATAGTCCTGCCGTTTTACTTTTTACTAGTGGAACAGAAACCGCACCAAAAGGGGTGCCGCTTTCTCATGAAAATATTTTGTTTGATATGAAGACTGCTTTTGATCGTGTAAAAACGACAAACGAAGATGTTATTTTAGGCTTTTTGCCTCCCTTCCATTCCTATGGATTCACAGTGTGTGGATTGCTCCCTCTTATTTCAGGAGTTAGAGCTATTTATTACCCAAACCCGACACATTATAAAAAACTTGCTAGGCTTATTGCAGAGTGGGAGGTTACGTTCTTAGCAGGAGCCCCTACTTTTTTAAAGGGGATTTTACAGCCGTCCCAAAAAAATCTATATAAAAGTTTAAGAATTATTATTTCAGGTGCAGAGAAAGCTCCAGAATCCCTTCTAAAAAAAGTGGAAGAACTCTGTCCAAAAGCAGAGTTCCTTGAAGGTTACGGTCTTTCTGAGTGTTCCCCAATCCTCACCCTTAATATCCCTAATCAACCTCATCAAGGTGTTGGCCCTCCCTTAGACGGGGTCGAAATCTTAATCGTTCATCCAGAATCGGGTGAAAAGATGCCTATAGGAAAGGATGGACAAGTTTTGGGAAGAGGGCCTAATGTTTTTAAAGGATATCTCGGCAATAATGTTAAATCTCCCTTTGTAGAAATCGACCAAAAACAATGGTTTCAAACAGGAGACTTAGGGCATCTAGACGAAAGGGGCTATCTTACCTTAGTTGGAAGACTTAAACGGCAAATTAAAATAGGTGGAGAAATGGTCAATCTTAATGCCTTAGAAGATGGACTTATTAAAAAAATTACTGAAGATGGGCGTCTTAAATCCTGTTCAAAAGACGATCCCTGTTTTGCACTCTCTTCAAAAGAAGAAAACGAACGCTCTAGGATCTATCTTTTTACGACTATTGAAATTGGATTAGATGAAGTAAATAACATGATTAAGCAGCTAGGGTTTAGTAACCTTCATCGAATTCATCGAATCGAAAAATTAGATAAACTTCCTCTTATGGGAAATGGTAAAATTCATTACAGGCAATTAGAAGATCTGTTGAATAAACCAAGGTAAATTTAAAATTATAAGCTCTATTATTAAAATATTTAATTTGACAGGGTTAAACCTTAGTAGGTTTGTCTTGGAATAATTGCTCCCTTCTGCTATCATTCCCTTAAATTTTTTATTCGAGGACTACTCATGAAGAGAACCTATCAGCCATCCACAATTAAGCGTAAGAAAACTCATGGGTTTCGCGAGCGCATGAAAACACGAAATGGTAGAAAAATTTTGAATAGACGACGTAATGCAGGTCGTAAAGCCCTCACTGTGTGAATAACACCTACTCTAAAGCTTTTCGGCTTAGAAAATCTTACCAATTTAGACAAGTTTTTCAACAAGGATGTGAGTCAAAAGGAAAGTATATTATCCTTTGCGCTTACCATCATTCTAAGAAAGATGATCCAAAGTTAGGGGTCGTTGCTTCAAAATACTTTGGTAATGCCATTGTAAGAAATCGATTTAAACGAATCTCAAGGGAAGCTTTTAGAAGAGTTAGAACTTCTCTTCCAAAGGGCTTTCAGCTGGTTTTAAAACCCCGAAAGTATGCCCTTCGTGCCTCTATGGCGGAAATTCTAGAAGAACTTTTAAAACTATCAAATGAAATTTTAGAAAAAGGCTATGAAGTTAGTGGATCTACCCAGCGAATGAATCGTTCAGTAACCTCTTGCCAGAAATTGAATCCATTAAATCCTATAATACCCGTAGAGAGGGGTGGGCAAAGATTTTTAGAAAGGCCTGCAGCAAAAAAGGGTCCGAGTAGCCCGACTAGTACGTAAGTGGTCTTTCCCTCATAGGTCATTCGTCCAAAATCAGTTTGATTGGCATCACCTTCCAACCTCTTTGGAACGATATTATTGAACTTCCAATTATAAATAGGCTTCGCAACTCCAATTACTGAACCCAATAAATAGGGTTTTGGGTCTATAGTCGCTATGAGTAAGCTTGTTGCTAGCCTCATATCAATCAATAAATCTTTAGAAAGTGTTTTATAAGGTTTAAGTTTTTCCTGGGATCTACATCTGCAGAGTAGTCTTTTGGACCAGGAGGTTTAGGTTCAGGAGGCAAAGAGGGAAGTACAATCTGATAGGTAATCCCGGAGTCTTGAGAAGATATCGGCTGTGTCATAAAAAACCTCTAGTGAAAGTAGTTTCTTCAAAATTAAAACTCGCTTTAATAATTTCGAAAATTAAGCCTTAGGAGTTTCAGGTTTATCAGATTCATTCTCTACTTTTTTAGAATCTTGAGTAGCCTTTGTTGTAAGAAGTTGGTAGGCATAAGCGCAGAGGCCTAAAGTGGCTAATAAAAAAACAGTAGGAATTACAAAAGAACCAGAACTGAAACTTTGCATCATGGTATCACGACACTCTTTGTCCATTCCGCAATTTCCACTCAACTGTGCGCGAGCATAGGCTCTTTGTTGCTCTTGATTTTGAAAAGAACGGCCCATGCCTTCATTCCATTGATCCTTTGCATCATTTCCTAACTTTCTCCAGTTTTAAAAAGCGACTTACTTAGCCCTTGGATTGTTCCGAGTAAACCCTGTTGTCCCAGATCCACTATACCCTCTGTAAGGTCAGAAGCAGTATTCTGTATTAGGTTAGGCTCGTCATAAATTCTTAGCGCGGAACCTATGAGTTTTAAAGAGGTGGTAAGACCTATAAGCCCTATTTGATTCCAGATAAATATGGCACCAGCTGTTGACTGAATAGGTTGCTCTATAAATCGATCCCCAATGAATTTAGGGATGGATACGAACGGGGCCACAAATGCTCTTGAAGCAGCTGGAGGAAATGCAGCAAATAGCTCACTAATTGGATTTCCGTTATGTTGTACCCCTGTGCGACTTGTGGGGATGGTGGGGATGGTGGGGGTGATGGGGGCGCTGCCGGATGCTGCTTTGGTCGACATTATGACTTCCTTTCTTTAGGTTTTTCTTTAGAAGTATCAATCCATCTAGCAACCCTTTGCACAACTTCTTCACCAGTTAAAATACTGTGGTAGAGTGTGAAACCAAACTTAATACATTGAGGTCCAGTAGATGGGAGCATTCCTTCTTTATTTTGTCTTAAAATAGTTCTTGTAGCTGAGTCTAAATTTGGGTTGTTGGCTCCAATAGGCATAGCGTCTTTAAGCTTATCACTTGGAAACCAAGACTCAATTTTAATAGGAGCGACTATCGCAAAAATATTTTCAGCTACAATGTAGACTTGAGAAAGAAGACTTGACGAATGAGCTGTCGCTCCAAAATCTATAATTTCAGCATCAGAAGCAATCTTTTTAGGAGGACCATTTTCACTCCATTCGATTGCACCTTTGAAAGCTCCTGCTATAAATCCCGATGCATAAACTTCTGGGTTACATCCAAAAAGAAAAGTCTGAGTTGCAACCTTGAAGATCATCCAAATATCTTTATAGAGATGAGCTCCCGGAGGAGAGGGTCTCTCTGCAGGCTTATTGGGCGGAATAAAGGGTGGTTCGCTCTTATAGACATTACAATTGCTATAAGTCGGCACTGGATAGGCCCTACTTCGATCGGATGTTGAACTTCTTGGAACAGTTGTCATAATTCTATGGGGTATCTTTTGTAAATTATGAAAGAACCATATTAAAACTAAAATAAATATAATTCAATGATTTAAAAAGATATTTAAAGGAAGGTATAAACATTTAAAATGTTAAACTTGAGATGTTTATGGAATTCAATCTTAATTAAAACTTTAATTAAGATTTGAGCTTAATGTTTTCTTAACATTCCAAAACAGAATGTTTCTTAAGAATGGTCTGATGTTGTAAACTACATCGATTCTAATCCTGAAAGCAGTACAAAAAATGCATCCAACTTTGATCATACGCCACCGTAAGGAAAATAAAAAGAAATGTACTCTTGAACCCCTAACTATTCAAAAAAAGTTTCTTTTTTTCACTTATCCTAAGAAGCTGGAACTTCCCGATTTAAGCTCCTATTTTGTTTTGGCGATAGAAGGGGAAACTCCTTTATCAAAAGAGGATCAAGATAAAGGACTTATTTTACTCGATGGCACTTGGAAGTATGCAAATCAAATGTATCAACACTTATTTAAGGATGGAAAGGTTCCCATCCGAACTTTGCCGAGCCATGTTCAAACAGCTTATCCAAGAAAACAAACACATTGTCTGAACCCAGAGCAAGGCCTCGCTTCAATAGAAGCCCTTTTTATTGCTTATTTGGAACTTGGTTGGTCAACTAAGGGGCTTTTAGATCACTATCACTTTAGAAATTCGTTTTTGAAAAAAAATGGAATTTTAGATACCTGTACGTAATTTTTCATTTGACTTTTCATCGTGATTTCTTTATCAAATAGCCCCAAGTTCAAAGGGATTCTTATGACAAGCGACACTCTAGTGGCTACTGAAGCTAACCTGAATGTATATTCACAGAGTACAAGTTTACTCTTTCAATTTATTTTATCTGAATTCATTGTCTCCAGTAAACAAGTACAGGAAATTGAGAGAACTTATGATGAGATGGAATCTCTTTTAATCAAGCAGCGTCTTGAAGGAGATGTTGAGATTTATTTGACTAAATTACTAGATCTGACTCCTTCTCTAACAGGCTCTCAAATCGTAATTGTTAATGAGCAAACCTTTCCTTGGACACATCATAAAGGCAGCCTCAATAAGTTGAGGCATTACTGTTACCTACTCAGCCACAAATCTCCAGAACAAACTGATATTCTTAATATGAATGTAGCTGTAAGCAAAGCTTTTCATAGTGCTCTTCAAATTCGAGAAGTCATTTTTTCTCTTCAAAGACAATATAATGACCCAAATCGCATTCCGAATTATGTTTCGCTTTATCAACTCTTAGATAGAGTTATCGATAACATGAGACGAGCCTCTAGACTGATCTTAAGGATTTTAATTCAATTTAAAGAAGACGAAAATGTGCTTCTTTTTTTACTCAAACATAAAACTGATTTTGATAGGCTCTATAAAACTCAGTTTGTATCTAGAATCCTAAAAAAAATGTTTTCTAAAGGAGCTGAGGGAGCTGAGCTCCTCCTCAAGGAAAAATATACAGAAAGGGGATTTCATAGCTTGATAGATTCTATTACCCATCAAATGTCAAGCTTAGATGCTTGTGTGATACCAAATTAAATATGGATGATTCGTTTGTAGATCTAATAGAAAAAACCAAAACCTGGATGCGTGAGGAATTTGAACTTGAGAGCCATGTTTTCTCAGAGCATTTAAGACCTCTTAAAGAAGAAACAGTAGCTCTTGATCAGCTGTTTAGTCCTCAAAAAAAATCTTCAAAATCTACTTATTTGTTTTCAAAAAAAATAGAGACTGCTGAAATTCTCATACTCAATCAGAGTTTAGAGGTATCAGAGAAAACACTCTTAGAAAGGATGGGAATAGCTATTAATAAGCATATTGCCACATCTTTTTTACTCGAGATTCCTAAAGTGCGAGAGGATACTTATTTTGTAGAGATGTTTGCAGCTTCAAAAAAAGCAAGATGGCTCTTAATTTCTGAAATACAACTCTATCAAATGCCTGACTTAATGCTTCATTATGAAAAACACCCTCTTCGTGCCTTATCAAAAATTCCTGTTTTTCTTTTAGCAGATCTTAAAGCTTATAATGCAGATCTTCAAATGAAGAAAAGTCTCTGGAAATCCTTACTTAATCAACTTTAAATGGCTAAATCATTTGTTCAGTATGCATCCGTTTTACTCAATAGCGGATTGAAGCAAGCTCTTGATTATGGTGTTTTAGACGAACACGCAGGTCTTGTTCAAGAAGGCTCTTTGGTTCAGGTGCCTTTAAGAGGTGTGCTGCAAACAGGTATTGTTGTTCAAATTCAAGATCAATCTCAAATCAAACGCATTTTACCTATCAAAAAAGTTCTTTCAAATGAACCTTTAATGACTCCTAAACTATTTGAACTAGCTATTTGGATGGGCCGCTACTATCAAACTCCTTTATCTAAAGTTCTAAAGCTCTTCTTTCCAAGGTCTGTAAGAAAAGATATGGGGCATAAAGAGCAACTTGCTGTCTCACGAGTTAAAACAAAAGAGGAAATACGCCTCTTTTGCTTAGAAATGAGAGCAAAAAAACCTAAACAAGTTCAACTTTTAGATCATATGCTAAAGGTTGAGAGCAATATTTTATTGACTGAGCTTTTAGAGCAAGCGCAAGCTTCAAGATCTACTGTAAAAGCCTTGATAGAAAAAGGGCTTTTACAAGCCTCAAAAAACAATTATTGATCGTAATCCTCTTGAACATGCTGAGTTCTTTCCTTCCAAACCTAAAATCTTAAATGATGAACAACACAAAACTTTAGTAGAAATTAAGAATCATATTTCTTCTAATTTATTTGAAGTAGATTTGCTTCATGGGGTTACAGGAAGTGGAAAAACAGAAGTTTATTTGCAAGCAATCCAACATGCTCTAGAGCTTGGAAAAACCGCTCTTATGCTTGTTCCTGAAATTGCATTAACGACACAAACCATTGAAAAGTTTAAAGGTCGTTTTAAAGAAAAAATAGCTATTTTGCACCACAGGCTATCGGAAGGGGAACGCTTTGATGAATGGTATGCAATTCGAAAAGGGAAAGCTCCGATCGTGATTGGAGCCAGATCTGCTGTTTTTGCCCCTTTAGAAAATATAGGCCTTTTGATTGTAGATGAAGAGCATGAGCAATCCTATAAACAAACTGATGATATGCCCACTTATCAGGCAAGGGATCTAGCCGTTGTGAGAGGCAAGATTCATAACGCTTGCGTTATACTCGGAAGTGCTACACCTAGTTTTGAAAGCTATCGAAATGCTCAAAGTGGTAAATACAATCTCCTTGAGCTCACCAAGCGTGTAGAAAGTAAACCCCTTCCGAAAGTAAAACTCGTAGACATGCGCCTTGAATTTGAAAAAGCTGGAGGATATACGGTTTTTTCAAGCCCTCTTCTTACAGGAATTAAAAAACGTTTTGAAAAGGGAGAGCAAGTTTTACTCTTTTTAAATAGAAGAGGGTACCACACTACCCTTCTTTGTGGAGGATGTGGGGAAGTTGTGAATTGCCCCTATTGTGAAATTGCCCTTACATTTCATCTTAAAGAAGATTGCTTAACCTGCCACCTTTGTGATTTCCAAACATCACCTCCAAGAACCTGTCCTAAATGTCGAGAGCAGACCTTTAAATTTAAAGGTGTAGGAACTGAAAAAATAGAAAAACAACTGAGACAAATTTTTCCAGCAATTCGAACACTGCGTATGGATGCAGATACAACCAAGCATACTGGTAGCTATGAAAAGCTTTATTATGGATTTAGAAATCATAAAGCAGACGTGCTTATTGGAACCCAGATGGTAGCAAAGGGTCTTCATTTTCCCAATGTGACCTTGGTCGGAGTTTTAAACTGTGATAACCAACTCAATCTACCTGATTTTAGAGCTTCTGAAACCTCTTACCAACTACTTACGCAAGTCGCTGGACGGGCAGGAAGAGGAGATGTACCTGGAGAAGTCATTGTCCAAACTTTTAATTTGGATAACCCGATTCTAAAGCTTGCCGTGAATCAAGATTATCTTAAATTTTATGAACATGAAATTCCCTCTAGAAAACTCTTCAATTTCCCTCCTTTTATTCACCTAGTAAAAATTACATTTAAGGGGAAATCTGAGGAGAAGACTTTAAATTATGCACAACAGGTTGAAAATCTTTTAAAACGCTTAAGTCGAAATAATTTTGAAGTTCATTCTCCACTTCCTTGCGGATACCCCAAGATCAAAGAATACTATCGGTTCCAAATTTTGATCAAATGTCAAAATGTATACCTTTTGAGTCCTTGTTTAAAGCAGATCGAAGGGCGAATCAAAAAACCTAGCGATATTAGGGTTCTTGTAGATGTGGATCCTAGCTCAACTTTTTTCTAAGTGTTTTAATCTAAAAAATGAATGGGGCTTAAAACCTCTTTTAAGCTAGAAACTTGCTCTTCTTCAAGAGGCGCTTGATGATCTTTAAGGTGAGAAATAAGATGGTCTATAAACTGCATATTTAGAAGTTTAGGATCGATTCTTTTTAAATCTTCTTTCATCAGAGAGAACAAGGTTGAAGATGATCCTTCTAGGTTTACTAAGTAAGGGAAGTTAAGTAAATGCACATAGAGTTCCTCAAAAATCTCTTCGATAGAAATATCCGAATCAATGAGTGGTAACCTATCTAGTTTAAGATCTTCTAATTTTAAAATTAAACGAGCTAAATAGTTTACAAAAAGAATCTTAGTTTCAACAGGTTCTTGAGGTCTGAGTGAAAAGTCTAAAAGAAGGTCCAAGCCTCGATCAAATCTAGTTTCTAAATCTTCTTCTGTTTCTTTAAAAGCAGCCGTTTCTGGCTCTGAGAGGTGGGAGGTGAAAATTTCAATCAGAGAAAGTGGCTCTGCTGGAAATTCCATATAAGAATCACAAAAATATAAGATAATATTTTCCCAAAATGTATCTTTGCATTCAAATCCTAGAGAGTTCAATTGAACGACTTCTTTTTTTGGGTCAAAATGCTCAAAAAAATGGTTCAAAAAGTACTCACGCTCATTTTCATTGAAGTCTTGGATATAAGCCTCAATAAATAGAAGTTTACATTGATGATAATCAATTGAATGAGAGTTCAAACCTTTAACCACAGCAGAAAACTTAGAATGGGAGGTAATCAAGATTTCCGAAGAGAGCAGGGTAAGTACATCGAGTCGCTTAGAAATAGATTCTGGAAAAATTCCAGATTTCTCTACCTTAGAAGTCTTATTGACTGAGTCCAATGACAAAGTCGTATTGGGAAGTATAGAATCAACATTCATTTAAAACACAGTTGTAAAGAAAATAATGAAGTATGAATCTAATCTATTTGAAGCTTTATTTTCAATACACTCAGCTAAGAGCCTGCGATCAGGATTGAAGAAGGCGTTGTTGATTTAATCAAAATCGACCGATTCAGACAAATAAATATTTAAGAAAATAAGCGTATAAATGAAAATGGACTCCTAATCGACAAAAACAGGAGTCCAAAGATGAGCTACGTTAAACGTAACTGGAAAGAATATAACAAAAAACTGGTTAATCGAGGAAACATTTTTCTTTGGATTGACGAAGATACTTTTAATCAATGGACTGTGAAGAAGAAAAAACGGGGTCGGCCCGCTTTTTCTTCTTCTGTTATCCAAGCTGGTTGGTTTTAAAGACTTTTTACCGTTGTACTCTAAGAGCTTTACAAGGTTTTTTAGATTCGCTTATTAAGCTCATGAAGAAAGATCAACGCTCTCCTCATTATACTGTTTTCTGTAAGCGAGCTGCAGAGGCAGCAGCTCGCTTACCTAAATTGAGCCAGAGAAGACCTACTGATTTAATTATAGACTCTTCAGGTCTCAAAATTTTAGGAGAGGGAGAGTGGAAGGACAAAGTACATCGATCTAGAACTCGAAAATCTTGGATTAAATTGCATATTGCCCTTGATGAAAGAACTCAGGAAGTTACAGCTGCTGTAGTTTCTGATGAATATACTTCTGATAGTTCAGCTTTACCTTTTCTCATAGAGAAAAGCCCAAAATCTGTGACAAAAGTATTAGCTGATGGAGCTTATGATCGCAGTAGTGTTCGTGAATTTTTAACTGACCAAAAAATAGATCCCTGTATTCCTCCTCGTAGAGGAGGAATACTTAGAAAAGAACCCTATATGGAGTCCCGAAACCAAGATATTTTAGCTATTCGAGGGCTTGGAAATAATGAAGAAGGCTTTGCTCTCTGGAAAAAGCTTAGACTATACCACCGAAGAAGCCTTGTAGAGACGGCTTTTTCCAGACTAAAAAGCCTTTTTGGAAATAGACTTAACAACAAAAAATATCAGAATCAAAAAGCCGAAATTGAGTTTCGTTTACATGCCTTGAATAGATCTCTTCAATTTCAAAATTAAAAAAATTAATTGACTTCAGAAAGAGTCGCCTTAAGATCTGATTAAAGCAACAACGCCATTGAAGAATGAGCTTAGTCTCATTTAATATGAGATAAAACACTTAACATAATTTAAGGAGTTCATTAGACTCCAAAGTCATATTTTTATTCAAAAGTTTTGAAATGAATCAGTCTATGACTTTAACGCTTCCTTCAAACCGAATCTACTGTGATCTCGATCTCAATCGAGTTTTAATTTTTGATACTTCTATTTTTTCTAATCAACTTAACCAGTACTTTTCTGAGAATGATATAGAAGTGCGTTTGACTTCAGATCTTACTGAATATACTCTTGCTTTAGAAACTTTTGAACCAGAATTAATTTTCTTAGATGTAAACTTTCTGTCAAACCCTGAAACTCAAATTAACTTTTTAAAAGACAAAGTTCCTAATGCTCTTATTCTTTTAATGATCGATTCCGATACAGAAAAGGCCGAATTAATGAGCCGTTATTTACAACTCGGTTTTGCAGGTTTCTTGATTAGAGATTCATTTCCATTGAGTTGTATCAATTTTTTGATTCGGCAGGCTTTTGAGAAGAAAAGTTTAGAGGATCAAAATAAATCACTTAAATCTTCACTAGAAATTGCTGAAGAAAAGTTGAAAAATAATCACAATAAACTTGATCTTGAACTGAAGAGTAAGTCCCAGTTTATTAAAAGACTCTCTTCCAATTTGGAAAGACCCTTAAATCAACTTGTACAATTTACTCACATTGCCCTCCAAAGGATGCAACGTAAACAATTCACACAAGTTGGCCATTATTTAGCAGAAGTCAAAATGATTACGGAAGAAATCATGACCTATATTCAAGACTTAAGAGAAGTGGCTCTATTGAAATCAGGGGAAAGTAGGTTTCATTTAGAAGAAATTGATATGGTTGATTTTTTAAGGACAATCAAGAGGCAATTTCAACCCATTGCGGATAGCCGGGATGTTACCTTAAATTTTCATAATCAAGCAGAGCATCCTTTTGCCAAAGGTGACTTTAATAAACTTTCCAAAGTTCTTAATATTTTATTGAGAAATATTTTAAAAAATCTTCCCAAAAGTAGTAACCTCCGAATAAAAACCTCCTCTTCAAATTCTTTTTTTGAAATTCTTATAGAAGACTTTAGCTGGATTTTAGAGAAAGAATTCTCTGAGCAGTTTTTTGATATCTTTAATGCTCAAAATTTTACAGATTCCAAAAAAATGATAAGCTTTAATCTTTCAATCTGTAAAGAATTAATGAATGGACAAAAGGGAGATATCTCCATTGAAAGAGAGGATTCATCTAAAGGGGGGCGTTTTGTACTTTCTATTCCTCTGGCAGGAAATTTTTTAGATGAATTGACAAGTTGAAAAATTAGAGAAGATTATGATAGTATCGTCCTCACAAAAAACAGCTAAGGAAGCCATGTTTGAATATGAAAATACTGAAGATTTTAAAATAAGATCTTCAAAATTAGCCTATATACGAAGTATTGGGATGAATCCATATCCTCATAAATTCTTTGCTTCTCATTCTCTTGAAGACGTGGTTTCTCAATATGAGGGTCAAGAGCTTGGTGATAGTGAAAAAGCTGCAGCTGGAGATACTCCCGAAGTTTCCTTAAGTGGACGACTTGTCCTTTTTCGAGCCATGGGAAAAAATGCATTTGGTCAGCTTCAATCTGAAAATTTCCGCCTTCAAATTATGTTTAATCGTGAGAATAGCTCAGTAACTGGATTTACCCCTCCAGACGAAAGCCAAAATCATCCACAGACCGGTCTTAAATTTATTGAAAAAAAGTTGGATCTCGGAGACATTATTGGCCTTAAAGGGAATCTCTTCTATACACAGAAAGGAGAACTTACTCTCTATGCTAAAGATGTTACACTCCTATGTAAAACATTGCTTCCTCTTCCAGATAAACATTCAGGGCTAGTCGACAAAGAAGTTAGATACCGTAAGAGATGGCTTGATCTGATCTCAAATCCCGAGGTTTTTAATACGTTCTATACGAGATCTAAGATTATCCGCATTGTGAGAGATTGCTGTTTAGAAGAAAAATTTTTAGAAGTTGAAACGCCTATCCTCCAAAATATCTACGGAGGTGCTAGTGCTCACCCCTTTATTACCCATCTGAATGCCCTTGATAAGCAGCAAATGTACATGCGTATTGCCCTTGAAATAGGCCTCAAAAAACTTTTAGTAGGGGGAATCCCTCGTTTATTTGAGATGAGCAAAGTTTTTAGAAATGAGGGGATTGATCGTACTCATAACCCTGAATTTACTATGCTTGAAGCTTACGCTTCTCATTGGGACTATCAAGATATGATGCGCTTTCAAGAAAAGATTTTTGAGCGTGTATCTCAAGCCTTGTTCGGGACTCAAAAAGTTCCGTACGTGACTGATAAAGGGGAAGAAATCATTTTGGATTTCACAGCGCCTTGGCCTAGACTTACTATGAAAGAAAGCATCAAAAAATATGCAAAGGTAGATACCGATAAGTTTGATGATATAGCTTTAAAGAAAATGGTCATTGAGAAATGCAAAGTTGAGCCTAAAGAAGTTGTTCGCTGTGCAAGAGGTCACCTAATTGCACATCTATTCGAAGGACTTGTTGAGCACCATCTTATACAACCTGTTCATATTATTGATCACCCAATAGAGACCACTCCTCTTTGTAAACCACATAGAGACCCAAGTGCTAATAAAGAGCTTATTGTAGAGCGCTTTGAAAGCTTTATTTTAGGTTGTGAATTTTCTAATGCTTACTCTGAACTTAATGATCCTGAGATGCAAAAAGAGCTTTTGGAAGGGCAAGTTACGCAAAGAGAGCTGGGTGATGATGAAGCACATCTTCTTGACGAAGAGTTTATTGAAGCAATTTGCCAAGGAATGCCTCCTTGCGCTGGAATTGGAATTGGAATCGATCGTCTTGTCATGCTCTTTACAAACAAGTTCACTATCCGAGAAGTTATTTATTTCCCTTTAATGAAGCCAAAAACTTAATTACTCTTCTTAAGCTGAGCCCCTTTTGGGGTGTCTACAATCACATAGCCTTGCTCTGAGATGAAATCTCTTAGTCGGTCGGCTTCGGACCAGTTTTTGTCTTTTCTTGCCTTCTCGCGGTCTTCTAGCGCTTTTTCAAGTTCCTTTGTAAGGAGTACATCTTCTTGTTCAAAGATAAACTCCTAGAATTTGATTGGCCTTCTTAAAAAAGGCCAAAAGAGACTTGGCATCTTCAGTGCTCACTCGATCTTCATCAAGAAGGGGATTAACCTCTCTTAAACAATCAAAAAGAGCTGCTAAAGCAGAGGAAATATTTAAATCTTCAAGGAGCGCTTCAGTGAAGGTCTTTTCGACTTTTTCAATAAAGTTTGTAAGAGCGTTTTGATGAGATGATGTTGTAGATAAAAGACGCTCAACAAAATTCTGAAGTCGGTCTAAAGAGGATCCTGCTCCCTTTAAACCTTCGAAGGTGAAGTTTAGTTGTGTTTTATAGTGGGTTTGCATGAGTAAATAGCGCACCTGTTTGCCGCTGTATCCTTTCTCTAATAAGTTTCTAAGGGTATAAAAGTTACCAAGACTTTTGGACATCTTTTTACCCTCTACAATCAAATGTTCAACATGGACCCAGAAAGGACAAAAAATTTGATTGGAACACGATTCTGATTGAGCAATTTCATTTTCATGATGTGGAAATATGTTGTCCACTCCGCCCATATGGAGATCAAGGGTATTCCCTAAATATTTCATCGCCATAGCGGAGCACTCTAAATGCCAACCAGGCCTTCCTTTTCCAAAAGGGCTCTCCCAGAAAATTTGGCCATCTCTCTTCTCATCATAGCTTTTCCATAAGACAAAGTCAGTGGCATTTTCCTTGTCATATTCATCATGCTCCATTCGATGAGAAGCATCTGTTTTCAGTTTAGACAAATCTAAGTGAGAGAGTGAGCCATAGTTTGGGAACTTGCTTATAGAGAAGTAAACACTTTGATCAGCCCCCACATAAGCAACCCCTTTATCCAAAAGCTCTTTAATCATTTGAACCATTTCAGGGATATGGTCAGTCGCTGCAGGATAGTCATCAGCAGGTTTAATATTGAGTGCTTTGAGGTCTTCAAAAAAAGCTTTTTTAAAGACACCCGTATACTCTTCAAGCGTTTTATTTTGAGCTATTGCTCCCCGAATGGTTTTGTCATCGACATCGGTTAAATTCATCACGTGATGAACCCCATAGCCAAATAAGATTAAACTCCTCTTGAGTAAATCTTCAAACACGTACGTTCTTAAATTTCCAATATGAGCAAAGTTATAGATAGTTGGCCCACACGTGTAGAGTTTGACCTTATTAGAGTCAGTAGGCTTAAAAATCTCTTTTCTAGAGGTTTTGGTATTAAATAATTTTATTTGCTTGGGCATAAGTTGAAATTTCAGTTTTTATTGGGATTTTTCAGTGTAACACAATATGATCTTAAGATTCAAAAAGTGTAATTAATTAGGGTTTCTATGAGTCTTTACCAAAAAATTAAATCAAAAATAGCACCGAACAAAAAAAAACTTTATGATTCTTTGGAGAATTCCTGGAAGCATATGGGAGAAAATGATCCTTTTTATTCCGTAGTAACTGACGATCAATTTAAAAATGAAAATATCTCAGAAGAGGTTTTAGAAAATTTTTACTTTAGAACAGGCTGTAAACAGCTTTGCGAGTATGTAAATGAACAATTGAAAGTTCTCAAAGGAAAGTCTTTAGAAGATTTTAAAGAATTAAGAGGACTTGATTTTGGCTGTGGAGTCGGCCGGAATTCTATTCACTTAGCTCCTTACTTCAAGGAACTTGTTGGCTTAGATATTTCTGAGGGTGTCCTTCTAAAAGCAAGAGAGATTTGTAAAAAACAAAATATAAAAAATATCGATTTTTATAAATCAAATGATCGAATCACGACCTTTGGGAAGTTTGATTTCATTTTTTCAGTTATTACCCTTCAACATATTCCTCCTCCACTTATGAAAGATTATATTCGTCAGTTGCTCTCTATGTTGAACCCAAATGGCTTTGCTTTTTTACAACTCCCAATAGCTGCACATGGTTATCGATTTTTAGAAAATCAGCATATTGAAAAGGAAAAGAAAGAGCGCTCTTGGAATATGCACATTCTACCAGAAAAAGTGGTACGCAAAGTGATTTCTGATGAAAATTGTAAGCTTCTCAATCTTGATCTTGATTTTGACCTTTGTGGAGGCAAATGGAAATCCGCCTTTTTCACAATAGAAAAAAAATAGTTTAGAATCGAAAAAAGTACTGAAAAGTAAAGGCCTTAAGTGGGCCCTATGGCTTTATTATTAGAAGCTGATATTCCAGTTTTTTTGTTTTTTCTGAACCGCTTATTAAATGATCTACGATATTTTAAAAGGTTTTTCTTAAGTTTTGACTCGAAGTAAGAATCTCCTAAAGTACTTTTTAGTTTAAGAAAAGTAGAAGGAGTAGGGCGTTGTTCTCTATCACCAGATAAAATTAGATAAGAGCTTGTGGGATATGTTCTTATATAATGGGAGTTAAAATATTTTTCTAAGTTTGGACAGTGCTCAAGGCCATATTTTCTGAAATAATCAACCCACCAAATTTTAGTTTCTCGTGTGTGATGAAGAGTTGCCCCGTTAATTATTTCTTCTTTCATTGAAACACTAAATATTGCGAGACCTGTTGGTAATAGATTATGTTTGATATTTTCACATAACTGAGGCAGGTCCTCTTTTTTTATATGCTCCAAAACTTCCCAGGCAGTTATAAGATCAAAGGAAAGGGGCCTCAACTGACCCAGTGGACAGCGTTTTTTGAATCGAATTGAAAATGGTTTGGTGATATCTGCAGTAAAAAGAAACTTGTCTCCAATCTTTGCCCAGTCTGCTCGTTTGTATTTTTTTGAAAAGTCACTTCCTTCTAAACCAACTCCCAAATGATTATCTTGGAGACACTCATTAATAAAACTTCCGCCTGAACAGCCAAGGTCTAAAATGTTGAGCTTTTGATTTTTGGATTCGCAAAGTAAGCGATAGGCTTTTTTATTAAATCGGGGGAAAACACTGGTATTGTGTTTTGTGCCCCAGGGAGTTGTATGATCAGTTGAATCAGCTGCCACAGGGTGTTCTGTAATTACTTCAATAGGTTCTTGAGACATCTAATATACCATAGTTCATAACAAAGAACAGGCGACTATATCAGATAGTGATTTTTAATGAAAAAATATAAAGAAGTGATCGAAAAATAAGAAGAGCTCAAGATTGCCTTAAGCTCTTCTAGTTTTTTAAGAATAAAGCTTAAATCCTTGAGTCAGCTTTTTGATCTTTTCATTTTCTCCAAAAATGCCTATTCCTAAGTATTCTAGCTCTGCTTTTGTCTTCAGGCTTAGAAGAGCTTCAATATTTTCATCATCTGTTGTTTCAATCATCTCAGGGATAAAAAACATTTTTTCAAGATCTTCGGATTCTATTTCTTTGGAAAAGCTTTCTAAGGCGTCAGGTGTTGCGGTTAAAATAATTATGGGATACTGAGAGTTTCGAGGTATTTCGCTGCCATCTAAGGTCTTGAAATAAGGCTGAGTGCGGAACTTCTCTTCTAAGTGGTAGCCAAAATGGGCCGAAATATGCCCCACTGTATTTAGAACCTTCCAAGAGGGGAGCTCTCGATTGACTAGGATGACGATCCTTTTACTAAAATCTTGTTTTTGCATCTGTTTTCCTTTTGTTTAAAACGATACCTTTATTATCTCACAAATAAACCTAGAAAACAAAAAAACGACAGATAATGACAAATAAATACAATTTGTCTATATATTTACAAATAAGGCCATATGCTAAACAGATGAGGTGTCTATGTTGAAAATTTCTGAAGTTGTAGAAGAGCTTGTGGAGCAAGATGAGCTTATTTTATCCCTTGGTTTTGAGGGACTTGTGAATCTATCTTCCTATGCTCGAAAGATTCATCCAAAGGTTGAGGCGACTCTTAGAAAAGAAGTCAAAGAGGGCACTATTTTAGCTGCTCTGACTCGCTTTTTTCAGAAACACCCTAAAAAGGGGATTTCACCTTCTTCAGTGCCTCAACTGATCCAAACCCTTTCAGTGCATTCTAATTTAGAAGGAATGACTTTTGAGAGAACAGAAAAGGCCTCTAAAATGATTAGAGAGATCTACCAGAAGCTTTCCATAGAAAATAAAAGCTTTTTTACAGTGACTCAAGGGATGAGTGAAATTACAGTTGTAAGTGAATCGAAAATAGCAGGGGAGTTTCGAAAAGAATTTAAAAACTTTAAAAAATTTATGACAAGCGCAACCTCGTAGGTATTTCTATCAAGTTTGATTTCAAATACTTAGATACTCCAAATACACTTTTTGAACTCTATAAGAGGCTAGCTTTTAAAAAAATAAATATCGTTGAGATAATCTCTACTGCTACAGAACTCACTTTTATTATTGATAAATCAGAACTTTCTATTGCACTTGAGGCTCTTCAAAAAAATATTTATTAATTAATTAATTGTATCTTTCATCTATTTTTGAATAACTTCTTGCTGTAAAACTTAGTAAAAGGGTATAAACTAGGCTCAAATTTTTGGAGAATCTTATGAAAGTTAGAGCTTCAGTGAAAGCAGACCCTTCCAAGGGTGACAAGATAGTAAGACGTGGAGGTCGACTCTACGTGATTAATAAAAAAGACCCGAATCGCAAGCAGCGACAAAAGGGACCTGCTAGAAAAAAATAAAATAGGAAAGACATGGCAAAAAAATCAATGGTTGTAAAGCAAATCAGAAGAGAAGGCATTGTAAAGAAACATTGGGCAAAAAGACAAGAGCTCAAGAAGTTAATCTCTAGCCTAGATACAGATCACGATTCTCGATTAGAAGCCATTGCTACACTTAATAAAATGCCTAGAGATTCTTCCCCTGTTCGACTTCGAAATCGTTGCCAACTTACAGGACGTCCTAGAGGATATCTTCGTAAATTCAAGCTCTCTAGAATTTGTTTTAGAGAAATGGCAAATACTGGCCTGATTCCAGGTGTTGTTAAAGCGAGCTGGTAGGTTTCGTTTTTAATCACTATTTGTAAATAAGACAGTTTATCAAAAGACTTTTAGTCTTACATGCCTTCAAATTACAGAAAAGTTTTGTCTAGATTTTTTTAGAGAAATTGAAAACCTGGTCTGAATCTAGGTTTTGTTAAACTGAGCTGGTAGCTTCGTTTTTAATCACTATTTGTAAGTAAGACAGTTTATCAAAAGACTTCCAGTCTTCCATCCCTTCCGACCATAGAAGAGTTTTGTCTAGAATTTTATTAGCTGAGAACTCCTTTTTAAGGAGATCAAAGGTGATAGGACCTACTTGTTTGTTCTCTTTATCTAAGTAATACCAGTCGCGCGTATTAAGCGTCGTGTTTCGCTTGTCTTCAAGAGGAGGCATTATTTCAGCACTGGATGAGCTTGAAGCTGTAGCGGTCTCTTCAGCTAGCTTCTGAGAGCTTACTCTATTTTTTAATCCGAGAAGGAAAAAGGCAATTAAAGCAAAAAGTCCAAAGAAGAATCCAAGCTGAAACCAGACTATAGCGTTTTTTTTCTTTTTCTTGGCTAGTCTTGAGCAAAGGAAACCAAATATAATCCCCCCTAAAATTGAAGGTATAAGAAGTCGGTCGAGCATGGAATAAATCCTTTTGTTATCCCCATTGTACCAGAAATTCAAATTAATCTAAACATTCTTGATCTGCTTTTTAAAGAAAGTTAAGTTAATTTTTTAAATTTTCACTTACTCTCAAAAGAATTGTTTTTTAATGTAAAAGTTTATTTTATAAGTATTTATTTTGTTATATTAATAGTAAAGTTATACTAAGTTAGTAAATTATTTAATTGAGACATAGTGTAATGTTAGGAAACTCTTCTATTAGGTCTACTCGGCAAGTTGTAGCAGGAAGTATGATGGATGGGTATGGGCCAGTCAATGTGCCTTTAGTAAATAAACTCATGGAAGATCTTAATAAGAAAGCTCCAGAAGGAATTTTTTTTGATCCCCAGCATCTTGAGTATGGCTTGAGTGGCGGAGTCTGCTCGGCACACTCAATTAGTTTTATTAAAGATCTACTTTCTTCAAAGACCCCTTCTCTTCATAAGAGAGTTATTAAGTGCGCACAAAACTATAGTACTTCATCAACTACTTTAAGAACGCACCAAGCAGCTTTGAATGCGATTTCAAAAACTGAAAATCCCCCTGAGGATTTTATGAAGGCTAAAATTGAAGCGTTAGTTGCTCTTCATGACCTTCAAATAGATTATGCTTCTGCTGCTGATATTTATATTAATGATAAACAATACCCTGTTGCTGAACTCGATAAAGCTGAGTTTTATAATGCAGTTGAAAAACTTCCTGAAGGAATTTTTTTGGTCCGTGCAATCAAAAAAGAAGATAACCACATGGGTGAATATTATGGCCACTCTATGGCTTTTATAAATGGTTCAAGAGGGCAGTATTTCTTTGACCCCTCCTATGGTTGTACTCAAATTGCAAGTAAAGAAGTGAAGAAAAAGCTGTATGAGTGTGTTGCTGGGCAATGCAGCACATGGGGACTTAATTATCCTAGATTTTATAGATTGAAACTTAAGGGGACAGAAAATGAATAGTATTTATAATTATTTCTATCCACCACAAGACTCCCAAGAAACTGTTTATTCTCCTCAGAAATCTAGAGAAGTTGATTTTCCACATCAAGTGTCTCAAGAAGATATTACACAAAGAGAAAAGGCTTCAAAAATTGAAGAAGTTCAAAACAAGCTGAGCAATTTAGTAAATTTTGGTTATGACGTTTCCTCATTGAAATTATATATGCTGGATGAAAAAGAGTTTATTCTAGAGAACCTCAGTAGATTTAAAAATCAGTTTTTTGAGATCTATACCTTCTACTCATATTGTTGGCATAGTGAATGCTTAGGTAGGCGTGAATACATTCATTTTTTAGTATCAGAGGGATTTATACAAGCTGATGACTATAGAATTATTGCTTATTCCGTAAACTTCACTTCTAGCCAAAAGCTCGAACTCATTGAATTTATACTAAATAAAAAAGAGGAATCAACCTCTTTTAAATTGGAGACGCTCTGGTGTCAACATATAGAAGAAGTATTTATACAGATTCTTGAAAAAACAAATTTTAGCTTTAGGTATTCTACATACGAAGGAGAAGAAAAGTTATCAAAAGTTATAGAACTTTTGAAGAGCTTTAGAAATAAGGCAGGAAGCTTAGAAAAGTTCTTTGGGCCCTATAGTGTTTTTCCAAAACGTTTTACTACCTTGATCAATCAGTTGGTTTCAAGTGATGGAGTAAGAAATTCCTTATGGTGGGGAGATACATTTTCAGTTTTATATTATCCAGTCTTAAGTTTCGCTCTTGACTCTGGCATTGAAATCACTCCAGATAACGCAATGAAACTTTTTAGTTATAGAAATAGCATCAGCTCATCATCACCAAATATCTTAGCTTTATATGAAGAGCTAACTGATAAATACCTGTCCAAACAAGGTAGCAAATCTTTAGAGAAACTAGCTCTTGATGCTTCTCGACAACCGAATC
>FUWD013019480.1_pt1 | contig 31765 bp, 30 predicted proteins | sample 1063281 | NCBI WGS metagenome assembly FUWD01 (sample SAMEA79048168, study PRJEB19326) | metagenome | biome: marine | reverse complement strand
ACATCACGACGTCGCTTGACCGCTGAGTCATCGATGCCGTTCCATTCAGATGCTCAATGATGGGTAGCACGTTACTCTCGTTTACACCCCCAACCTACTTGGGAACAAGGTGCGATTGGTGATATTGGGGTGGTTCCCGAGAGCGGGTCCCAAGTTGAGAATGAGGGATACCATCCGGATCGGTTGAGCGCGTTTCTGAGATCGTCGTTGGTAAGTGTGAAGTTGGTGCCATTAACCAGCAGTCCGTCTCTGATGGCCGGATCCGCTCCCGAGGAGTCATCCCCGAACTCGGCTCGCAACCGCATTAGCACCCCTGACAGCAATCCTGCAGTGCGTGGTGTGGCAAATGAGGTTCCGGAAGTCTCGTGGTATCCATCAATGTCGTCGTGGTTCGGAAGCACTTGCGTCCAATCGGCCGCCACGTCGGGATACGACCCGCTCATCGTCTCCTTCTGGTCGTCCCCCTCCTCTGCGTATCCCGAAACCCCGATGCTCCAGGGGGGGCCGGCAGTAGAGTCCTGCACTGCGGGCGAGGGGGAGTTGTCTGCCGCACCCGTGTGGAGCTTCTTCTTCTGGATGACGGCAACCTTGGTGGCATCTTCTATTCCGGGGACTGGTACCGAAAGAATGGGCCCGAAGCTGGTAGTTATGATGTCTACGAGTGGCTGGTTTGCCGCTGCGAGCACCGCGGCATCGCTGAAACCTTCGACGAAGAAAATCACGGCATCCGGATTGGCATTGAGAACCGCGCCTGTGACAGCGCTACCATGGCCGTCGGTTGGATCGTCCAGAATGGGGATGTCGGTATTGTCATCGGGGGTGGTCCCAATTATCCGAGATCCTTTGAACCAGACGATGTCACCCGCCCCGATGACATCCCAGCAACTCTCCCGGTCAGCTTCGTAGCGCTCCTGCCAGGTGCCGTTCTTCGCGATTTCGCAAACCATGTTCACCCCCATTCCGTCAAGTAGCCAGTTTGGGTAGGAATCGTTCATTGCGAAGTGATTGTGATAGACGTTAATCCCTGTGTCTATGGGTGCGACCACACTGAAGGCACCGAAGTGAGGCGGCTCCTCTATCACTTCTGGGGGTGGCTCTTTCTCCCAGAGGCAGCCGCTGAAGGGTGCCGAAATGACGAGAACGACCATGAGCACTGTCCACAGGCGCACGAACTAGTCGCAACACGGTCGCGATTTCAGCCTTCGGCTGGATTGACCCCTCGTTCCAGTGAGAGCAGCTCCGCGCATACAGACAAAGCGATTTCCTCTGGCGAGTCAGCGCCGATATCCAGGCCGATGGGGCATCTGACTGAATCCACCGCCTTTTCTGCAAGCCCAGATTCGATGGCCGCCTTCCTGAACGAAATCCACTTGGATTTGGATCCTATAGCACCAATTCTAGGCCTTTCCGACTCTCCGCGCTTTTTGAGAAGCCCAATCAGCATCTCCTGATCGACAGCCCAGTCATGCCCAAGCAGAAGCACGTCCGAGAATCTGCCTAGCGTTTGCTCGTCCTCTAAATCCAGGAATTCGGCGACGGAAGAAGCATGCAACTCACTTGCGGCGGGATAACGATCCTCCGTGGCGTACTCGGGCCTGACATCGAACACACTGTGGGCCCAATCCAGAGTGTCACTAACGGTGACTATGGAGCGGCAGACATGCCCACCCCCTATGATTAGTATGTGTGGCATCGGCTCAATGACCTCCATCGCGACGGTTACGCGACCCCCGCAGAGACTGTCCAACGCCCTCACTTCTTTTCCCTTCCCATCCTTGTAGAGGACAAATGTCTGCACCTTGCCTCCCTTTTTGCGTGAATGCCCTCTGTCCTCGCTTAGCAGATTGCTCAGCGCGTCTTCGACCTCGAGCTCCAGACCCGCCCCCCCTACAGTGCCGAACTTCGAACCATCAGACGTCATAGCCAGTCTAGCCCCCGGCTTTCCCGGTACGCTGCCCCTTGCCTCAATCACCGAGGCTATGGCAACCCGCTCACCGACATCGAGCCTATCCAGCACCCATGTTAGGACAGCACGGGTCACGTCCCTGAGAGAGGGTTGTGTGCCTTTGTGCTTGCGCAGGGGGGGATTAGCCGAAAGCGACGTCGAGTACCATCATCACGGCGAACCCCAACATCACTCCCATAGTAGAGATGTCCCCATTGCCCCCTCTGTGGGATTCCGGAATCAGCTCTTCTGCGACCACGAAAATCATCGCACCTGCTGCGAAGGATAGGGCATAGGGGAGAATCGGTGTTGCGACGATTACCAGTGCAGCCCCTAAGACGGCCGCTACAGGTTCGACGGTAGCGGATAACTGCCCCCACAGGAAACTGGACCTCCTAGAGAGTCCCTCACGCCTGAGTGGCAGAGAGACTGCAGCGCCCTCCGGGAAATTTTGGATGCCGATCCCTATTGCCAGAGCCACTGCGGCGCCCACGGTCGCACCCTCGAATCCCGAGGCGGCCGCACCAAAGGCGACACCGATGGCAAGCCCCTCTGGGATGTTGTGCAGTGTTATCGCCGAGACCAATAGCATGCTCCTGCGCCAGCTGTTCTCGATGCCCTCTGCCTCTTCGGGGGGGGCTCCGGGATGGAGGTGAGGCAGGAACATGTCAATCAGCCTCATGCAGATCCCCCCCAGAAGGAAACCAACGAGCGCTGGGAACCAGACTGGAAGATCCCCCCCCTCCGACATTTCCAGAGCAGGGGAGAGCAGCGACCAGAAGCTGGCAGCTATCATCACTCCAGCTGCGAAGCCGAGCATCGCATCGAGGACCTTCCTGTCCAGTTCCTTGAAGAAGATAACGAGAGCCGCTCCGGCCGCGGTGAGGAACCAGGTGAATAGGCCTGCTATCAGGGCTTGTTGAATCGGACTGAAACCCTCGATGAAGCCAACGACATCCATATTATGTCCCTCCGAGAAGCCAACGACAGAAGAATATTTTCGCATCAACCAACCAATCACAGTTCGGCGAGAGAATCTGATAGTTCGATCAAATCGTTCGGAGAGTCAACGTTCAGGTGCAGGAGCGGATCGTTGACTTCGAATCTTTCGGGCTCCACCAAGTCGCGCAGAGGGACATCGGAGGGGGAATCCCGAATTCTTCCGACGTCATCTGCTGAGATAATCAGAGGATGCCCCCCCCTCCCGTCTTTCTCCGGGCAACGGGTCCGCTCGGAAGAGACGAGCGACCTCAGGGTGGAGTCCGAGAATCCTGGACGGTCTATTGGGGCTACCAGCAGCCTGTAACCAGTCCCGATTTCAGCATCGAGTTCGGCGATTCCGATTTGTAGGGTTCCGGTTCTACCGGTATCCGGGCTTGGGTTGACAAGTACCTTGCTGGATGGGGCCGCTTCCGCAATCTCCCTCTCGATGTCCGATCTCGTAACCACTACCGGCGATAGCCCATGCGCCGCCAGTCTGCGTACCGTCAAGCCCACTAGGGTCTCCTCTCCGATCTTGACAAGTGCTTTGTCTCGCCCCATGCGTTCGCTTGATCCAGCGGCCAAGACGATGCACTCGACTCGTGATTCGACCACGACCGTAGGGCAGAGTCGCCCGTATTAGAGGTATAGAATGATGATGTAGGACAAGTAGCCGAAGATCATCGTCGAACCGATGCCCTTGCCGATTTCTCGTTCCCCCAATAGCATGCCAGCAATGGCTCCCGAGGTTGCTAGGACTACCCAGACGTCCCTCTCGGCAAAGGATCCGGAGATTCCCAAGCCCCCACCGATGATAGCCGTCAAACCGAGTATTCCGAGGATGTTGATTACATTCGATCCGAGGACATTGCCTATTGCCACCCCGCCCTGACCGCGCAGACCGGCTACCAGGGTCACTGCCAGTTCGGGGAGGGATGTGCCCAAGGCTACCATTGACAGCCCGATCACCGCTTCGGAGATGCCGTAGCTCTCAGCAATTCCAGTAGCACCTTTGACGAGCAACTCAGCCCCAATCCAGATCATCCAACCCCCCGCAATGCAAGATGGTATGGCCAGATCCAAGCGATCGGGTAGCCAAGAGTGGCCGACCTCGACCTCCTCTCCGGTCCTAGTTGCATCGATGTATGCGTACCAGTAGTACCCCCCTAGAGCGATAACCATGCCGAAGCCAACCATCCGCGATAATTCCCCAATCAACACAATCGCCAGTAGAACCAGAGTTGCGACCATAACCGCAACAGAGTCCCTCTTGATTCCTTGATCCGGGTCGGAGCACACCCCGAGGACGGCAGCGGTTCCCAGGACTAGCATCACGTTAGCCACATTTGAGCCAATTACGCCACCCACAGCAATCTCAGGCGAATTTTGCTTAACAGCCTCAAGTGCGACTGCAAGCTCGGGCAGTGACGTACCTACAGCAACTACAGTGAAACCGACCAGCAGAGGGGGAATCTGGAGTCTGCTTGAAATTCTAACTGCACCTTGTACAAGCCCCTCGCCCCCTCCCATCAGGAAGATGAAACCTATCAGGACGTACGCTGCATCCACATCGCATTCTGCCGAAGTGGTACACATGACTGTTTGCTAGGTGAGCTCGAGAATCAGGTCAAGCGCATGCTAACTCGATATGGCGCGAGACCAGTTCAGCCGAAGGAATCGTGTGATCCTCCAAAGTGGGGGAGAAGGGCACAGGGGTGTCTAGAGCCCCAATGACCACGGGAGGGCATTCCAAGCTCCAGAAAGCCTCTTCGATGACTCTGCTGCTGACTGTATGCCCCAGTCCCCCTGACCACTGCGACTCCTGCAGGACAAGCAGTTTTCCCGTACGACGAACCGACTCTACACAAGTCCTCGCGTCAAAGGGGACGAGCGTCCTGAGGTCAACGACTTCGACCTCAACACCCTTCTTGGAGGCCTCTGATGAAGCCTCCAAGGCAACGTGAACCATCGCCCCCCAGGTAACTATGGTCAGATCCCTGCCCCCACGCACAATTCTCGCCTCACCGACAGAGGTCTGGCCCGCAGAGAGCCTCTGGTGTACGGATTCAGTGTCAACGAGCTGGTTGACCGACTTCCCCCACCCAGTCTTACCCCCTCTCAGACCGTACAGTCCGATGTGCTCTAGGTAGACTACCGGATCCGGCAAGGCGTGTGACTCGACCAGCAGGTCGTACGCGTCCTGAGGGGTGCTGGGGAACACGATAACGAGCCCGGGGTCGTTGATGAACCACGATTCGATCATATTGGCATGGAAGGGGCCACTGCGAGTCTTGGCTCCCAGGGGAATCCTCACGGTCATTGGAACCTCGCCGCCCCACCTCCACCGGAGTTGGGCAGCGTTGTTGATCAAGGGATTCATCGCAAGAGCCGCGAAGCCACCAAATTGGATCTCGGCCATGGGGCGCATCCCACCTAGTGCGGCTCCGGTAGCGGAATGGATTATGATCGCCTCGGAAATGGGCATGTCCAGTAGTTTGTCCCGATGTCCCTTTGCCTTGAGAGGGAGGGTCATGCCGAAGGCCCCAGCAACCTCCATGTCCTCTCCCATGAAGACGACCTTCTCTCCGTACTTCTCGGCAACAGCGGCCATTCCATTCTGGATGGCCCGACTGTATGTCCAGGAATTCGGGGCCTCGGAGAATTCCATTGCCATCTCACCGGGGGCGAGAGGGGCTTCTCCACAGCCCCCCTCGAACTGAATCCTCTTGAGTTGCTGATCATGGCTGGGCGCATCGTGCAAAGAGGTGACACCCTTGGTCACCGAGTGCCCCACAGGCCATTCCATGTCCTCCAGTTCAGCCCTCGCGGCCTCGACCATCTCCTCCTCTTCTGCTGCCATTTCCACTAGGGAGCCCTCGCTCGCACCCAAGTGAATCAGGAGTTCCCTATGTTTGGGAACGGGATCCTTGTCTGCCCAGTAGGAGAGCAGTCCACGGTCGACGTAGCCAGGTGGATTGCCACTTGCAGCACCCAGATAGAGATCATCGTGGTGGTGCGCGTGACCGGAGCCCCGCATCGTCTCGACGTGAATCAGGGTGGCTCCACCACCAGCCATGGCGAATTCACGAGCCACCGCTGTAGAGGAGTAGAACTTGGCTGGATCCGAACCGTCGATAGTCCATGAGGGGATTCCCATAGCGTGCCCCTTGTCGCCGAAAGTCTCGGCTCCAGACTGGCATGAGACGAAGGTATCCAGTGCAATCTGGTTGTTCTGTATCATGTAGCAGATGGGGAGGCCACGGGCTCCGGCGAAGTTCATCGCCTCCCAGAACTCTCCACTGCTGCTGCAACCCTCGCCCACTGGAGCGAGGTGAAACCTGTCGATCCCTAGGCGCTTGGCGGCCAGAGCCAAGCCCGTGGATGTGGCGCTACCCACGGGAAGCGGTGCGGTGGGAGGCAGGACTCCCTTCTCCCAGTTACCGATATGCAGGTCCCTGCCACCACTTCCCGGATGACCGCCATCCATGCCGGAAGCGGATTTTCCCACTTGGGAAACCAGTACCTCGGAAGGGGTCTGACCCATTGCTAGCGCGAGTCCGAGATCACGGATCATCGGTGCCACGATATCAGCTCTGTGACGTTCTTCAGGAGGTAAATCGACAGCCCTCCTTAACGAAGAGGCACATGCAGCAATGCCCTCCTGCCACGTGGAACGGAAGCCCTTGCCACCGAAACTCCCACCGCCCGGAGTCGGCAAACCTGCGCCGAAGAGGTCCTTCAGATGCTCGTCTACCAACCTTGTCCGCGTCATCCATCGCTGCCATTCCATCCGTTGTTCGAGTGTTATGGAGGAATAGTGCGCAATTCTTCTCAAGCACAGAGAGACATCCAGCAAGAATCGCGCAGCACGCCGATTTAGGTAAAGCCCCCCAGACCTCATAGGAATAATTTCAGCCTTCTCAAGTGTTGCTAGTTGTGGTCCCAGAAGACGATCTGCCAGATGCTCACTGATCTTATCCAGCAGACTGTTCGAGAACTCGTGGTACCCCCTCCCATCGAAGGTGGCAGGTGCACATCCCATATCCCAGCACTCCGCTATGGCATTCAGATGCCCGTCGTGTCGTTCAGCGATGAAAGTCAGCAACTCCCCTCTTGCCACACTGGAGCCAAGGGGCCGTGGAAAGGACAGTGGCGTACCCGCCCTCCAACCAGCACCCCAAATGACAGGCAAATCTGCTTGAGTAACCGCCTCAAGCAATTTGTTCGCCTCTCTGCCAAAGCGCTCAGACCGACCCCCCCTCTCCTCTGTCCCTACGCCCTACTTCATCTTCCAGCTCATCCAAGCCTATTGCTGACTCCCTCTCCCAAATCTCGACGGTTCGCAAACGTCCCTGACCGGAACCGGAGCGATTGAGCGTCACTCTGATCCTTTCATCGCAGTTTCCGCACCTCCTGTCGAGATGGTTGATTCCTGCGTTCCTCGTCTTCCATACTTGATGCTTCGAGCAAGAGGGACATCTCCAGATGCCTTGACGTGCATAACTCATGTTGGAGCGATGGAGCATTAGTACAACAATTAATCGGTAGTTTAAGTCTAATTTAACCACAACTAATCAATAATATTGTAAATCAGTAGCCAAAGTTTCACAATAATGTGTGTAATACAATCAATATTACCACAAATAAACATTGTATTATTGGAATAATTACCACAATTAATATTTAGGAAAACTGGAATCTACGGTTTCTGACCATGCATAGATGCCCCCACTGAGGTTGTAGATCATGTTCCCCGGCCACCCATTATCCGAGAGAAACTGGGCTACAGCAGTGGACCTGCGTCCAGTTCTACAGTAGATGACCACATCCCTGTCCTTTGGAATTTCCTCGATCCTCCCGGGAATCTGGCGATGTTGGATTCGCAGATCGGTGCCGTCTATCGAGACAATGCCCTCCTCGGCTGCCTTGCGGACGTCTAGGAGAAAAGGCATCCAACCGTTCTCAAGGCGGCTAACGTAGTCCGTAGGGCTAATTTCTGCGAACAAAGATTCTTTTGGCTTCTCGAGCGATGAAATTCGCACCCTATCCGGGCCGGCAGAGAAAGAAAGAGTGCGCATTTCCATAGTTAATGCATCTATGGTGAGGAGCTTGCCACAGAGCGGGTCACCAATGCCCAGAACCGTCTTGATAGCCTCTGTTGCCTGTATCGTCCCCACAAGTCCGGGAAGCACCCCAAGAACTCCTGCCTCTGCGCAGTTCGGGGCAAACTCAAGTGGTGGGCGTTTGGGGAACAGGTCGCGGTAATTCGGCCCATCATCAAAATTGAACGTCGAAACCTGCCCATCGAACCTGTGGATGCTTCCGAACACCCATGGTTTGCCTAAAACCTCACAAGCATCTCCTATCAAATATCGCGAATCGAAGTTATCGGTCCCGTCCAGCACCACATCGTATCTCTCGATGATGCCGAGGGCGTTGTCATGATCCAGCCTCTGCTCGATTGCCTCCACTAGGACGTCGGGATTGAGGTCTGAGACTCTCCTTGCCGCGGAAGACGCCTTGGACTCTCCAACTGTGGAAGTGCTATGGATGATCTGCCTCTGCAGATTCGATAAACTGACCACATCGTGATCTACAATCCCAATCTTACCCACCCCAGCCGCTGCGAGATACAGCAATGCTGGGGAGCCAAGACCCCCCGCACCGACAACGAGAACGGACGCCTCCAGCAGACGAGATTGCCCCTCTTCGCCGACATCTGGAAGGACGAGATGCCGAGCGTAGCGCTCTCTCTGAGCTTCATCAAGTCCATCAGGCACGGTTTGTCGAGGGTGTGTTCTGTCCAAGTGTGCTTCGGTCAGACTGACTAGTCATGGCACGCCTGGTACGAGGAGCCGAACGGATGCAACAAGGAAGCCAATTCGCCCCCATGCCCTTGTAATTGTCTTGGCCAACTCTGGGGCAATGTCCTTGCGGAATAGCAACAGGAGCAATCTGCGGATGAAATTCTGCTCAAGGAACGAATCCGGCTTTGGTATGCCGCGTAGGTATCGTTCGAGGTCAGTAAGTATACAGAAACTGTCCCTGAAAAGCCACAGAAGCTCGGTTGAGCCGTAGATGATCACGACCCCCCAGAGCATCCAATCGTGGGGGCCGAGCCATGCGAAAGCACAGTAGAGAGTAATGCTGGTATGCAGGAGGTATACCCCATCGGCTATTTTGTGGCTCAGCCAGTTCCTTTCCTGCCAAGTGCTGGCGTCACCGAACACGTCGACGCGATCCATTACAGGGCCTCAGCACTGGTCTTCCAACCACTTCTCGGCATCTATGGCTGCCTGGCAACCCATTCCAGCGGCTGTAATTGCCTGCCGGTAGCGCTTGTCGACGACGTCGCCAGCGGCAAAAACTCCGGGCACGCTAGTCATGGTGTTCTCACTGTGGACGATATAGCCCTCTGCGTCGGTCTCGATTTGATTCCCAAGGAATCCGGTAATGGGCTTATGACCGATGGCAATGAAAGCACCAGTGCATGAGATCTCCTCTATCGAGCCATCTCTGGGGTCCTCCATGATGGCCCCAGTGAGGCCGTTGTCGTCAGAGAGCCATCTCTTCACCTGTCTGAATGTCTTAATTTCGATATTTGGATGACTGGCGGCCCTCTCGTACATCACCTTCGAAGCCCGGAACCCCTCACGTCGGTGGACGATGGTGACCTTGCTGGCGAAGCGAGTCAGGAATGTGGCCTCCTCCATGGCCGAGTCCCCTCCGCCGACGACGATAACCTCCTCCTCGCGGAAGAAAGCACCATCACATGTGGCGCAGACCGAAATCCCCCTGCCCTTCTGCGCATCCTCACCCTCGACTCCGAGCCAGACAGCCTCGGCCCCGGTACAGACGATGATAGCCTCCGTCCGGATTTCCTCCCCCTCGACCCAAACGCCGAACGGTCGCTCAGAGAGGTCGACCCTCTCCACGTTCCTGTCTTGCACCTCAAGCCCGAAGCGCTCGGCTTGTTCTCTCATGTGGGCCATCATGGCAGCCCCCTCCACTCCTTGGGGGTACCCCGGGAAGTTCTCAACCTCGGAGGTGAGCATCAGTTGGCCGCCGGACATATATCCGGCGAACATGAGGGGGTCCAAGAGGGCCCGGGAGGAATACAAGCCAGCAGTGTATCCAGCAGGTCCAGATCCGATGATCACCAATTTGCGCACACCGTCGTCCACGAGCGTCCCCAATGGTGGGATGTCCTTCAACCCTGCCTCCGAAAAACTTCCGAAAACAACTCGCACCGCTTTTCAGACTCAACAATTATCTGTCTCCTATCGATGGTGCCGGCTAGGTCGCATGCGACTAGGGGAATTGGGAGATTATGGGAACTGATTCGCACGTGCTCTGGTTTGGGGAGGTGGGCCGCGAGGATGCACTTTCAGTGGGTGGAAAGGGGGCCTCCCTCGGAGAGATGTTCTGCAGCCTGAGCAAATCTGGGGTGTTAGTGCCGAACGGCTACTGCACCACATCGCATAGTTACCGGGAGTTCGTCGATGCCGAGATCCCTCGGGGAATCTGGGACCAAGTAGTAGAGATCGAAGGACTGGATGACATCAGAATCGAGGCTATCTCCCAACTCACGCTTGCAGAGGCACTGCGGGTATGCCTCGAAGGCGCCGACCAAAGTGACTCACTGGGGATGCATGGTAGGGCAGAGCTGGCCAGGGCCCTGGTTCTCGATACGCCGGTCCCCGATTCGATAGCCAATGCCATCGGGGAAGCGTACAGGGAATTGTGCGTGCAATATGGCAAGGGAACTGACGTGGCAGTCCGTTCCTCGGCCACGACCGAGGACTCAGAGGATGCATCCTTCGCAGGCCAGTATGAGTCATACCTCAATATCAACGGCGAGGCCAACGTTGTCCTCCATTGGAGAAAGTGCGTAGCCAGCCAGTTCACCGAGCGAGCCATCTGCTACCAGCTCGATAGGGGGATGGACCCCCTTGCCAGCCCCTTGTGCGTCGTAATCATGAAGATGGTCCGTTCCGATCTCGCTTGCTCGGGGGTTATGTTCACCATCGATCCGGACTCTGGTCACGATGGAGTCATCCACATTGCCGCCTCATATGGACTCGGCGAACTGGTCGTACAGGGAACGGTCTCGCCTGATACCTACACCGTGTGGAAGGGGGGGCTGGAGAAGGACAAGCACTCTGTCGTACACAGGCATCTAGGTAGCAAGGAACAGAGAATGGTCTACGCCAGCGACGGCCTTCGAGCCACCGTTATTGACGAGGTACCCTTTTCGGAACGTCGTGACTGGGTCCTTGATCATCGTGAGTGCAAGAGACTCGCAGGCATGGCGCTGCGCATTGAGAAACACTACGAGATGCCAATGGACATCGAATGGGCCAAGGACGGCATCGACGGCAGCATGTATATCGTACAGGCCCGCCCCGAAACCGTCCACGCCAACGAGACTAGGGGGATTGTCCGGTACGAGATGGATGCAGGCCTAATTGAGCGATTGAAGCGTGGTTTCGTTCTTGCAAAGGGTCAGGCTGTTGGCATGCGAATAGGGTCCGGACCAGTTCGCACCTACCAGTCATACCAGGAGGTCCTGGAGCGCCGACGGTCCCTCCAGAACAGGCTGGCCGATGGCGAGAGGATTGAGGACTTGACATGGGGGGAACTCGTTTTTGAGAAGGGAGACGTCCTTGTCACCGAAATGACCACTCCTGACTGGGAGCCGATGATGAAGGAGGCATCACTGATAGTCACTCGCAAGGGGGGGAGGACTAGCCACGCTGCGATCATTGCCCGCGAGTTTGGGATTCCTGCTATTGTCGGATGCGCGGATGCGCTAAGCCTGGATAATGGGCAAAAGGTGACCGGCTCATGCTCGGAGGGGGATACCGGATACATCTACGACGGAGTGCACCCATTCGCTATTGTCGAGTACGGGGTCGACACATCGACCCCCCTCAAGACCAAGATCAAACTCAACGTCGGATTCCCCACCAAATCGCTAGTCGACTCACAACTGCCAGTTGAGGGGGTCGGGCTGGCACGTATCGAGTTCGTGCTCTCCGGAGAGATAGGCATCCACCCCCTAGCCTTCGTGCATCATTCCTCTCTCAAGAGATACCTCAGGACCGGCGAAGTCCCCCCTCCTCTGGGGCCCTTCGCTCGGAATCTTGAGGATGAGCCCTTGGAGACTATCAGGGAACTCGTCGAGGCAATCGAACGGCGATGCTGGAACTACGACCACCCGAGGGGACTCTTCATCGACAAGCTGCGCGAGGGAGTCGGCCTGATTTGTGCAGCCTTCCATCCACGTCCAGTCCTAGTTCGTCTCTCGGACTTCAAGTCGAACGAGTACAGGGACCTCCTCGGCGGGCGCGTCTTCGAGCCAATCGAGGAGAATCCGATGATTGCTTGGCGCGGGGCCTCTCGCTACCTCGATCCGATCTTCAAATCCGCCTTTGAGATGGAGTGTGAGGCCATGGCCTCAGTATTCCATGACTTCGGCCTCGAAAACCTCCAGTTGATGGTGCCGTTCTGCCGCTCTCCAGAGGAGGGTGAGGCGGTCAAGAATCTGCTTGAGGAGCATTCCATCGGACCCACCAGTGGGGTGCCACTATTCGTAATGGTCGAACTGCCCTCCAACATCATCGAGGCAGAGGCATTCATCGAGAGAATGGGGCTGTCCGGTGGCTCAATCGGCACCAATGATCTCGTTCAGACCGTCTACGCTGTGTCGAGGGATGACTTGGAGGGATACCAGCATCAGGTGGATGCTCGAGCCCCCGCAGTCAAGTCGATGATTCGCAGCGCCATCGATGCGTTCACATCAAGAGGGCTAGAAATCGGCATCTGCGGCCAAGCGCCAAGTGACTACCCGGACGAGTTCCCCCCCTTCCTCGTCGATTGCGGCATCACTTCCATCTCAGTTACCCCGGACACTGCTATGGTGGTGCGCCAGACTGTGCTCGAGGCAGAGATGATGATTGCCCAAGGCATCGAGATCGGTGAATAATCACACCCTCGCGCTGCCGATAGGGTTTCATCAAGAATCCCTGCCCTACGGGCATGTCTTGGAGGGCTGCCCCGCCGCCAGCGGACGATGAGGAGGCGATTCGTGAGAACCTAGAGTCTTGGGATGCGTTGGCTCACTTGCATGCGCAGGGTAGCGGTGCAGAATTCTACCGAATAGAACAATGGCTGGCAGGGGAGTCGAAGTTGGCCCCATGGGAGATCGAGGAGATGGGTTCGGTCGAGGGTAAGACGCTGCTCCACATGCAGTGCCACATAGGGACCGACACGCTGTCATGGGCACGCGAGGGCGCACAGGTGACCGGCCTCGACTTCTCCTCGAACGCTATATCCGAGGCCCAGCGATTCGCCAACATCCTCGGAATCGATGACTCCAGGTTCATCGTCAGCAGAGTCAGCGACGCCATCGAGGTACTGGAGGGGGAACGCTTCGACATACTGTACACTGGTCGTGGGGCATTGTGCTGGCTTCCTGACCTAGACGAGTGGGCACGAGTGTGCGCTACGCTGACAAAACAGGGGGGGGTGCTGTATCTCGAGGAGAGCACTCCAATGCTTAATGCGCTCGATGTGGAGGAAGAATCTGATGGATCTCGACTGGTTCTGAAGTACGATTTGTTCAACGAGGGCCCGGTATCAGAAACCGGTGAAGGCAGCTACGCTTCCGAGGAGGCTGACATTGAGCGCACTACCCACTGCTGGGAGTTCAGGTATGGCACAATCATGAACGCACTTATTGAGAATGGCTTCCGCATCGACCTCCTCAACGAGCGTGACGAGTTATTCTTCGACCCTTGGCCCGAGCTCTTCGAGCCCTCTCAACCGAATTATTGGAGGCTCAAGAAGGGACATGTGGCATTCCCCCTTTCATTCACCCTCAAGGCGTCGAGGCTATGATTACTCGACCATCGCTGCTACCGCCCCGACAGCGGCTCTTGCATGCGGCTCCAGACGTGGCCCGATGTGCTCTGGTTCGGCACCGGGCCCGATAATTCCGAGCCCTATTGGCTTATTGTGCTTGATTTGAAGCTCGATGATAGCCTGGGTGACCGACTGACCCATAACCAGTCCGTGATCAGTCTCTCCCCGCTCGATAATTCCGAGAACTATGGCGCCTTGGATGCCCTCATGTCGAAGCAGCCGGTCAAGCGCCAGAGGGGACTCCATCGAGCCCGGAACCCAAACTACCTCGGCAACTTCCCAGTTCTTCGACGCAGCCTCGTCCTTGGCGAAATCCAGCATCCTCTCGACTTCCTCACGATGGAAGGCTCCGCACACAATGCCCAGATTCACGAATCGCCCCCCATTTCGAGTTGATTCTGAGGGGCAGGGTAATCGGGTGGCGAGAGAGACAGCCCTCTCATCACCGTCTCAATAACCGCCTGAGTCCTATTATCCACCTCTATGTTGACGCTGTCACCTACGTCTTTGCTACCTATCGTAGTCACTCTCAGGGTCTCAGGGATGATGTGCAGTGCGAAGTCTTCTTCTGAAACCTCGCCTATAGTCAGGGACATTCCATCGATACCGATGAAACCCTTCTCAATGATGAAAGGCAGAACATTGGCCGGATTCACCACCAGCAGGTCCAGCCCCTCGCCGCGCTCTTCCCTACTGATGATTCTCGCAGTTGTCATGACGTGACCCGACATTATATGCCCGCCGAGCTCATCGCCAACCTTCAGGGATCGCTCAACGTTGACCATCTCCCCAGGGCCGATCTCCCCAAGTGTCGTCCGCCCCAAAGTCTCCTCGATAGCATCAAAGCGGACTTCCGTTCCATCGATGGACACAACCGTCATACAAACCCCGTCCAGCGCCACGCTTGCACCAATCAGAAGCCCTTCGCAGAATCCATCCATGTCGATAATCAGAGTACGAATTCCTTCATCATCATCAACTCCGGTAACCGGTGCGGTGCCAGCGACGATTCCAGTGTACATACTAGTTAGTCCTCCTCGTAGGGGCCACCTTCGTCACTCGGCCATAGGTCTAGAATTCGAGAGATGATTTTCCTAGTCCCGTCGAGGTCGTCTGACAGCCCCTCCACGCGTAAAACCTCGATGTGCCCGTAGCCATGCTTCGATAGTCCTTCATGAATCGATTCTATTGAGTGCTTCTGATCATATCCGAGAGCGATTAGGTCGGGCTTCACGGTCTCCAGAATCTCGAAGATGGGGACTTTGGGAGGATTTCCCACAATGGCCTGATCCACGGGCTTGAGCCCTTCGACCATTCTTCGACGCAGTTCCTGACCGGTGATGGGCTCGTGCTTCTGCTCACGAACAGTATCATCGTGTGCCACGACAACTACGAGCTCATCGCCCAGTGATCTAGCCCGCTCGACATAGTGCAGGTGCCCTGCGTGGAGCAGGTCGAAGATTCCGACAGCCATCACCCGTACCATGGTCCCAATCCTCCAGTTGTTTTCTCTGCCTCAATCCTTCGCATCCATCACCCCGGTGATGTCGCTCCCTGTGATCATTGGTACGCCGTACCGTGCCGCGTAGCGCCGGGCCTCGTCGACCGAGAGCGCACCATCACCGTCTGGCTCCAGCATCTCGGCTCCGATTGTGCATGGAGTTCGACCCGCAAGCCTAGCGATTGCCACGGCTAGTTCTGTATGTCCTTGGCGCGTCTTCAGGCCTCCCGGTGATTCCCTGCATACTGGTATGTGACCCGGTGTCCTAAATTCTGAGCCCAGAGCGGTGACCGCAGCATCACTGCCGAAGCCCCCCTTCATCAGATCCCGGGCCAACTCGCCGAAGCGCCTGGTGGTCAGGGAACGGTCCTTGTCGGTGATTCCCGTGTATGTCTCGCGGTGGTTGAGGGAGAGGGTGAAGGCTGATCGAGTGTCATACTGCAAGTCATCAGTGATCAACTGGCCGAGCACCGGGTACTCTGCCACCAGCGCCTTGTGCGCGTGGATATCCTGTAGCCACGGAAGTCCGAACAACTCCCCTACCTCGTTGCCTATGGCAAGGAAGAGCAGCCCTCCGCAATCCCTCCGCAGCCTCCTCATTACCTCGGGGGTTGCTGCTGTTGCAGGCCACAACAGATCCGTCTCCCGTTCCCTGAATGCCGAGTCGAAAATCATCACTGGCTTGCCTGCGGCGAAGGCCGCTATCGCTTTCTCAAGGATGGACGCCATGCTATGCGGAGGGGCCATTGATACCCGATATTTTCGGTCGCAGCACATATCTATGCGTACGGCCCCCAAGGTTCCATGGCACCCCAAATCGAAGCCTCTGCACCAGTCAGAGTGGATCTCGCTGGGGGCTGGACCGATGTGGGCCCGTACTCCGATGACTTCGGCGGCGAGGTGGTTAACTTCGCAATCAATCGTTACGTACGTGTAACAGGAAACCCCGGCAGTGAAACGGGGGACTTTGAGAGCAACTTCGAGATTCCTCGGGGATCTGGCTTAGGGACCAGTAGCGCGATGAACGTCGCTATGGCCGCCATAATGTCATGTGGCGAGGACAAGCCTCCGGAGGAGTTGGCCGAGATTGCTTTCCAGATGGAGACTAATGGGGGCAATTTCTGTGGCAGGCAGGACCAATGGGCCTCGGCCAGGGGTGGGTTCAACCACCTGCTCTTCTTTGGGGACTCAGTCGAGATAATGCCCTTCGAGCCGATGCGATCAGCTAAGATTTGGCTGCGTAAGCACCTGCTTGTCGTGTATTCTGGAACCAGCCGATGCTCCGGTGACATCCAGGACTCCGTTTGGGTGGGTTACGCGAAGGGCAATCCAACAGTCATCGAAGGCCTTCACAAGATTCGTGCCGCGGCACGTCCGATGGCCAATGGCCTGCAGCAGGACCGCAGAAATCTCGTAGTCCAGTCCTTCAAGGATGTCTGCGAGGGGGTCGACATGATCGACACCTCCTTGCACGACCCCTTCAGAGAGGTGGTGGAGCCACTACTCGAGAGTGGCTCCATAGCTGCCTGGAAAGCGCTGGGGGCAGGTGGTGGGGGATGTGCTGCCCTTCTCTGTTCCCCCTCGGGTAGAGACGATACCATTGCCTCGGTTGAGGGGGCCGGCTGGGAACTCATCGAGTGGGATTACGACGGCGAGGGCGTGCGAATTGCCCATTGAGTTGCAAAGTCCGAATCCTCAAACAGGACCATGGGTCCGTAGGCCCATGAGCGGACGCCGTGTTCTCCTCGCTTCCTTCTTGGTGCTCACACTAGTCGCGCCGCTCTCCGCCTCCTCCATCGCACCCGAGTCGAACGAGAGGGGTGGCTACGATGCCGATGGCGAGTGGGCAGTTAGCGTGGAGTCTGAGATCCATGCCTCATGGTGGATGCACTGGAGCAGGGACAAAGACTCAAACTCCCTAGACGATCGCCTCGAGTGGCTGCTCGAGCAGCCCGCGGAGGTTCAGAAGGACTGGTGGCGACGTGCGCCTGCAGGCAGCGCTAGGGTCTTCGTGGACTACGACCACCATCCCTCCGACGCAGACGTAAGGGCAATCGAGAATATGGGGGCCGAGGTCACTTTCAGGGCGAAGTACCTAGACACCGTGGCAGCGACAGTGCCCTTCGAGATCCTCCTCGATCCCGAGGGCGTGCGCGCTCTACCTGGCGTGGTGATGGTCGAGGATCTGGGCCTGGCTGAGCCCGACATGCACGAGGCGGTGCCCACGATGGGTGTCGATGACGTCTGGATGGATCTCGGTCTGGATGGGACGGGCTCCGTGATTGCGGTCCTAGATACGGGAATCAGGGGTGACCACGAGGGCCTCAACGACATGGATGACGACCCCTTCACCTGCCTAGACGACCCTCCTGACCCACTCGACCCTGACCCGGGGCCGATACCGAGGGACTGCGACCCGAAGATCATCGCGTTCTACGATGCTGTCTTCACCGACGAGGAGCAGGACCCGTCTACTTCCTACGACTCCAGCACCCATGGGTCCCACGTCGCGGGCATCGCCGCTGGCACCGGAGGCGGCCAGACCGACCCCGAGAGCGGCCTACGCTACGTCGGAGCCGCTCCCGGAGCCTACCTGATCAATATCCTCGCCTGCTGCGACGGCGACATAGAGGATGTCATAGAGGGCGCCCAGTGGGCCATTGACAACAGGGACAAGTACGGCATTGACATCGTAACCTCCTCCCTGGGCGAGCAGCAGTTCGAGATCCACGTCGACAACGACGGAAACTCCGCCTGGAGCCGACAGATGGACATGGTGGTCGAGGCTGGCATCATCACCACCCTCTCTGCCGGCAACGAATTCGGAGGCGCTACCTTCGTCGGCTGCAATACCATAGACAGCCCCGGCGACGCGCGCCTGCCGATTACGGTGGCGAGCCTGGACAAGGACCTCAGCCTCGCTATCTACAGCAGTCGCGGGTACACCTCGGACCTCCGCGTCAAGCCGGACGTCGCCACCGTCGGCTCCAGCATCATGGCGCCCGACGCTGCCACCCAGGACGGCTATACAAGCAAGTCCGGCACCAGCATGGCAACCCCTCTGATGGCTGGCATTGCCGCCCTCATGGTCCAGGCCAATCCAGACCTCACTCCCTCCGAGTTGAAGGCCATCGTCTCCGACAAGTCGATCGAGCGGGAGATCTCCCTGTTTGGGGATGCGGGCCTCAATGACTGCAGTCTGCTGGAGACGAGGCCAGACAACGAGTTCGGATACGGTCAGGCCGACCCCATTGCCTTCGTTGAGGCCGCTGGGAGCATTGACCGGTCCCTGAATGTCTCCATGGAGATCCACTCGATGGCTGAGGTACTCAACCAGAGCTACCTATCGGGTACCGCCTCGGGGGCGTCCCCGGGTCAGGGCGAGGTACAGATCCGCGTCGGTGGTAGCCAGTGGAAGACAGCGGAAGACTCCTCCCCATTGGGCGACTGGGCTCAGTGGGGGATCAAGCTGGACCCACACAACGAGTCTGGAAACACGACCATCTACGCACGTCTGATTATCGATGACGACCATATTTCTCCCGTGGATGCCCGTAGGGTCATCCTTCTGGATATGCAAGCATCGGCGGAAGCAACCGGTTCGAGCAACTCGAGAATTCTGATTGTCGGGCTGTCGCTAATCTTACTGCCACTGTTAGCATACGTGCTCTACAACAGAGAGCAACTTGTTGAGGAGTGGTTTGACGGACAGAGCCTGACTGAGAACAGACTCAGAAGGATGGTTTCGCTCTGCGTCCTCTACTTCGCCCAAGGCCTTCCATGGGGGTTCGTGACTGTCGCCTTCGTATCATATCTCTCGGACAACGGGTTTACCCCTCAAGAGCTTGGTACGTTGCTCGCTACCGTCGCCTTGCCTTGGACCTTCAAGTGGATTTGGGGCCCCGTCATCGACACGTTGAGCCTACCGCAATTCGGTACCCGCAGACTGTGGATCTTATTCGCCCAGTTTGGAATGGCCGTCACAATAGGGACCCTTCTATTTGTCCCGGACTTGACGGGTCATATTGACCTAGTGATCAAGCTAATGTTCGTGCACAATATTTTCGCTTCTCTGCAGGACGTCAGCACCGACGCCCTCGCAGTGGATGTTCTTCGGGATGACGAGGTCTCGAAGGCGAATGGGTACATGTTCGCGTCCAAGCGAGGAGGCATGATAGTCGGGGGCGCGGTTCTTGGTGGATTCGCCAAGACGATTGGCATCAAGGGGATGCTCTCCATCCAACTGCCTATCCTCCTTCTGATTATGGTTCTTCCAATGTTCCTGTACGAGAAGCCAGGCACCCGCCTCTTCCCATGGTCAAGGCCCTCTGATCAAGACTCATTAGATTCTGGATCCACGGATTCTTACGGGGAATCTGAATTTGAAGTGGATCAGATGCTTTACTGGGAGGAGCCAGAGGAGTCCAGGTGGTGGGCGGCTCGGGCGGTGGGTAGGTCAACGTTTGACGAAAGGATCCCACTAGCAGCCCTGCTGACTATCGTATCCCTTGCCATCTTTGTCGCCGGACTGATCTTCGCGATTTTTTCAGTTGACCTGACCGTTCCACTATACACGACAGCAAAGAAGATTGCATTCTTCGGAATCGTTCTGGCCATTTTAACTGCCTTTGTCGCTAGAGTTGTCTCAATACCCCGAGTGGTGAACCCATTCTCGATATTGCCCCAAGGTTCTCGTAGGACTCTAGCACAGACAAGCTTCAATCTCACCAAGGCATTCCACTTGAGATCCTCTTTCATGCTGATCTTCTTGTGCCTCTTGTCCGAACTGTACCTTTTCATAGACCCAATCGTGATTGACATATTCATCAATCGAGCAGGGTGGGAGCAGGAGGATTACAATGTCATTGTTGGCGGTATCGTCATCCTCGCAATCATGACCGGCCAGATTGCAGGGGGCATGCTGGGGGAGAAGTTCGGAGTCAGAAGGGTGGCAATGATCGGCTTCACATGTCTTGCTGTGTGCAATGGAATGCTGGCGGTCATGGAGCCATTCTGGACCAATACGGTGGTAATGACGACATATCTGATTATCCGGGGCCTAGTCAATGGGGTGGCTTGGATATGCGTGATTGCGGTCTGCATGAAGATGACATGGAGCAAGGTCGGAGGGACTCAATTCACCGCCTACATGTCCATGTTCAACCTCTCGGGGGTAATGGCATACACCTTCACTGGCAGGATGCTGGAGATATTCGACAATGATTACAGCACTACGATATACGTGGGGGCAGCACTCACCATGTTCACCGTTTTCTTCCTAGTTTTCATCGATCCAGAAGAGTGCAACAGAGTTCTCGAGGAGAAGGATGCCTTGGACGGTGTCCTTCTGGACGATTTGGGAGAGTCGGGATGGTGGTCCGATGAAGAAGGAGGCGGTGAGCCTGTCGCAGCTTCGTGAGATAATTCAAGGGACTGAGACCGACTTCCTGGTCTTCACCCAGACCAACTGCCCCTACTGCTCACTTGCCTTCAGGGTCCTCGAATCCAAAGAGCTGACCTTCACCGATTTCAATCTCGATAATCACGATGGACTCAGGCAAGAGGTGGTCAGTCAGACAGGACATCGAACAGCTCCTGTAGTGTTCGACTTGAGGGGCGAAGAGCCGGTGTTCATAGGGGGCTCGGACAACCTTCTCGATTACCTCTAGAGGCTCCACGTCTCGGTGATGCCGCCCGCAATAATGACTCGCAGGAATGCAGTGCCGGTGAATGTCGCTGTCAGGGTGTACTCTCCCGTGGGGTAGGGAATCGTGCCCAAAGTACCCATCTCGCTTGCCCCAGGCCCCCAAATTCGCTCCAGAGCAGATACGGATAGGTGATCCCTGAGGGTGAGTGAGATGGTGGAGGAGCCGCTGCCGCACTCTGCGTCAATGAAGTAGACCATCTCGTCCCACTCGCCATCACTAGGGTGGTCACTGACGAGGAATGTGTCACGGAACTCCACGTCTATGCCGGGGTCCTCCCATGTATCGCTAAACAGGTCCCCTCCCCTGACGAAGTAGACGTCCCCGGTATGCCCAGAACCATGGTCGGCCACCATCATCCTGAGTTGCTCCGTTCCCGAGGCATCCGTCCAGATGAAGGAGGAGAGGTAGCCGACCCCGCTGTCGTACACATAATCCAACCGCGAGCCGTCGGACGCGGCACCGGCAATGATGGCCGTGCCACCCGTGACCCCCGTCACCGATGCGACCCACTCAGTGGAGAATAGTGTGAAGCCCCATGACCCCCCCTCCTCTATAGGGAATGACAACACTGGCTGGGCCACCCCGTTCTCGAAGGCGCTCAGGTCAGAGTGCATGACTCTTCCGAGGAATGGATTGTGGTTGAGGACGGAGTGTCGTCTGGCCTCAGTCAGGCTCGAGATGGCCAACATGTAGGCCGCACCACTCTCTTCACTATCGCTCGCAACGACGAGCCTAGCGGTATCGTCGCTGTAGTCTGGAGTCGAGAAAGTGTAGAGCCACCAGTCCCCAACCTGCCAGGTCGGGACGTCAATGGAATCGGAACCAATCTCGCCATCCGAGTCCGCGCAGCCGGCCATGCTCGCCACGAGCACGAGCATCGCCAGGGCCAGTGCCGGGACTGAGCGCATGATATACCGTCCTCAGCCTCGGCCAAGAGGCTGACGCTGTCCAGAGCGCTCAGATGAGTCCGGGCGCGATGACGACTGAGACGATAGACATCAGTTTGATCAGGATGTTCAGCGATGGCCCGCTTGTGTCCTTGAACGGGTCCCCTATGGTATCGCCAATGACAGCGGCATCGTGAGATGAGTCTCCCTTGGCAGCGCCTTCGATGTGCCCTTGCTCAATGGCCTTCTTCGCGTTGTCCCATGCGCCACCTGCGTTGGCCATGAAGAGGGCCATGAGGACCCCGGTCACCAGCGCGCCAGCAAGCAGGCCGCCGAGGGCGGCCGGGCCGAGAGCGTAGCCGACGATTACTGGGGCCGAGACCGCAGTCAATCCTGGCATCACCATCTCGCGCAGGGCAGCCTGGGTAGAGATGTCTATGCAGGTCTTGGAATCGGGCTTGACGCCTTCTCTGCCTTCCAGAAGCCCCTCGATCTCCCGGAACTGCCGACGAATCTCAATCACCATCTCGCCGGCTGCCTTTCCCACCGAGGTCATGGTCATTGCAGCGACTACGAATGGCAGCGAGCCACCGATTAGCAGCCCGATGACGACCATCGGGTCTGTGAGGGTTAGGTCCGAGGCCTCGAGTTGGGCAGCGGTACCGAAGGCGGCGAAGAGCGCGAGTGCGGTGAGAGCGGCACTGCCTATCGCGAAGCCCTTGCCGATGGCAGCAGTGGTGTTGCCGATGCTGTCGAGGCTGTCTGTAATCCCTCTGACATCAGGGCCTAGCTCACTCATCTCAGAGATGCCGCCCGCGTTGTCAGCCACCGGACCGTATGCGTCTACTGTCATCGTGACGCCGACCGTAGCAAGCATGCCCATCGCGGCCATCGCGATGCCGTAGAGCCCCAAGTCGCCGCCGCCCATCACATCGTTGGAAACGAAGATGCCCCCCGCGATGAGGAGTATCGGCATGAAAGTGGACATCATGCCTACGGAGAGTCCGGCGATTGCGTTGGTGGCAGGACCCGTCTTGGACATCTCCCCAATGTGGGGGATGGCCTTCACGGGAATCCCGAAGACGGGCTCTATCCCCGTGTAGAACTCGGTCACGAGGCCGATGAGGATTCCGACGATCGAGCCAGCAATCACTGCCTGCATCGGTTCTGTACCGGTTTCCAGCCCCAAATAGCCGATGCCGAACCAGCCCGCGGCCCAAAAGAGAGCTGCACCAATGAAGGTCGTGTTTCGAAGTGCTGCAGCGGCATCGCCCCCCTTGAACGCCTTCATGCTGAATACGCCAATGATTGAAGCGGCGTATCCCACGAGTCCGAGGAAGATTGGGAGGGTGATGTAATCGGAGTGCATTCCCGAGGCCTCGGCGATCACCATGGCAGCTATGATCGAGCCTACGAAGGACTCGAAGATGTCGGCACCCATTCCAGCGACGTCCCCAACGTTGTCACCCACGTTGTCGGCGATGACGCCGGGGTTGCGCGGGTCATCCTCGGGTATTCCTGCCTCGACCTTGCCGACGAGGTCAGCACCGACGTCAGCAGCCTTGGTGTAGATGCCACCGCCCACGCGGGCGAACAGGGCTATCGAGGATGCGCCCATGCCAAAGCCGGCGATGTTCTGCACCTCTGGGCCGGTTCCAAGCCACATGGCCATCAACGAGATTCCGAGCAGCCCGAGACCACCGACTGAGAGCCCCATCACAGCGCCCCCGTTGTAGGAGACCTCCAGAGCGGCTGGCTGGCCGCCCGATGCGGCAGCCATGGCGGTACGCCCGTTGGCGCTGGTGGCGGCCCGCATCCCGCTGAAGCCAGCTACCACGGAAGCCAAAGCGCCAGCTAGGAAGGCGAGCACGGTCTGATTGCCCGTATCGGGGTTCACGAAGAGCAACCCGGCTACGATTGCGATGAAGACTGCCAAGTATCGGTACTCGGCAAACAGGAAGGCCATCGCTCCGTCCCTAATCTGCTGGGTGATGTCAGCTACAGTGGGGTTGTCAATCTTAATTTTCTCTATCTGGGTGTAGAGCAGCACAGCGATTGCAAGTCCTAGTGCTGCCGTTCCAGCTGCAATTTCCGGTATGTTCTCGATCATGCTCTCACCTGTGTCGACCCGGCGACCCGAGTTCCGTATATAATCCGAATCCACCATATTCGGAGGTATCGGGCAATCACTCAGCAACCAGTCGTGACCACGGCTGCGAATGATTCGAGAATACCGGCCCCATCGTGTTCCTGCTGGAAAGCCATTAGCTCCTCGCGAGTGATGTGCCCCCAATCGAAGGCCCGCTCGATACGAGCCTTGGCCGCCTCGGGATGGAACTGGACGCCCCAGACCGGCAGGGGCAAACCATCCTCGTCGTTGACTCTCACGGCGGTGACGCCATTGTGATTCGTGCTACCCAGCAGGGTGCAGCACTCCGGCACCGACATCACATGGTCCCTATGCGTGAAGAGGACGAGTGGCGAGCCCCCTTCGCCCGAACGCCTCGAGGCGAAGAGCTCGTCGGACCCTCCCTCCTCAGTCAGATCAAGGTCCCAGACACCGTTGGATAGCGAGTCGGACCTCTCCACGGTCGCTCCAAGTGCCTTACAGAGGAGTTGGTGGCCGAAGCAGATTCCCAATGTGGGAATCCCCATTGCGATCGAGGACCTCAACAAGGAGGCACCGCAATCCATCCAGTCCTCCCAGATTGAGACGTTCCGACGTGACCCGGAGCAGATGACCGCATCAGGTGCAATTCTGCCCAACCACCCTGTAGTCAGTGCGTCCTCGCCGTGCAGAGGCATGGCTATTCGCCTGAACGAGACCTGGTTGCCACTCATATCGACTTCGCATTCGGCCCAGAAATCGAAGTCATCGTCCCAGTGGGGGACATCCTCCTTGGTGATTGCGACCTCACCAGCATCCTGAGCACGCTGACCGGCTTCCCCGGACTGCATCTGAGGAGTCACCAGTAGCACCTCAACACTTCCCGAGTCAGCAAGAGGGCGCACAATCTCCTGATTCCCCCCGTGTCCGAACTCCGAGCGCTCGACCAGCAGGTCGATGAGAAGAACCCTTGTTCCGTCTCGCATGCCTCTCCGAGAGGGCAAGCGTTTGAAAGTCCCCCGCCCGAGAGCGCTACAGGAGGGGGCGCATGGTAGACAAGCAACTAATTCTGGACTCGGTTGGTCCCGTCCAATCGGTATTGGATGCTCATGAGGGCGTGGTCAACGTCGTAGACACTGCCGATGGGGTGATAATGATCTCCCTCGAAGGCGGCTGCTCAGGCTGCAGTGCCACTCCGATGACTGCGATGCAGATATATTTCTCATTGATGAAATTGGACGAGGTAGAGGACGTCGTTTTCGTCAATGGCGAGCTTCCCTCTTACATGCGCTCCTTCATCGATGACAAGCTGAACTCCGGGTAGCCTCATTCCTCCTCTCGACGGCTCCTCCTGATTGAATGTGGGTTCGCTTCCCCTTGGACGTCCTTGCCCTTGATGTTCATCATTGAAGCGAGAGCCACGATAACCGCGATGACAGCGAAGGGCCTAGCGACGTTCCTCGAACCCCAGAGATATCCACCAGAGTGGTGTTGGGCGAACAGCAAAACGGCAGAAATGAGGCACATGGCAGCGATGGTACGCTGGACCAGCATCTCGTGTTCGGTCGTGCGCGAGAGCGTTCCAATCGACATCCAGAGAATCACTGCGAGCCCGCAGAGGCTGAGGGAGGCCGTCTGAATTGCACTCACGTAATCCACATCCGTCCGCAGCCGTATGGACTTGATTATATTCTCCCAGCTTGAATAATCTCTAGTAGCCCCACCACTACCGAACTTCATGACAAATTCTCAGTTGCTTGCTACTGCTCAGTTCGACAGGAGGCCGTTTCTCTACTGGTGGTTGATGTCCAGTTTCATGCTTCTAATCACAATGGTCGGAATCTTTTTGATACCGGTTTGGCCCGTCTTCGGGTACTTCGCCCATAAGAAACAGTACGAAAACCTCGGGATGGATCTGACGGATCGCTCCCTAAACGCCCGCAAGGGATGGCTGTTCAAGAAGCAACAGAACATCCCCCTCGATAAGATCACGGACATGGCCGTAATCGAGGGGCCGATCCTCAGCGCCATGGGTCTCTGTCACCTAACAATCGAGACCGCAGGGGGCAGTGGCGGTGGTGGAAGCGCTCAACTATCTGGTGTCTCCGACGCCCTCGGCTTCCGCGACCTCGTCCTCAGGCAGCGCTGATGGAATTGCGCACAAGGGGATTGAAGCTACCTCGATGCTGCCCCAGACCTCATCTGCCGAGACAGTTCTAGTGGGGATCAGGGATATCCCGAGGCGAATCGAGGCAAATTCATCCGAAGAATGAGGGTTTCTGTGAAGCCTCCACGGGCAAGCCAATTAAGCACAGTCTTACTTTACGGTCCATGGGGACCTCCCCAAGGTCGCGCTGGTCTAACCGTGACGACTCCTCCTATCGAAAGCAGGGGGACGAACGTCCCAAATCCAAGCGAGCCCCGATTCATAGATGGAGTGGGGGGCGCGGCGATGCCTCATCTTCCTTCTTGCTGATCGGGCAGGTAACTAGCATTGTCGCCCTAGCTTTGCTCTTTCTGGGGGTGAACGCTGTCGAGGATGGTGCTGGTGAGGGAGAACTTCTGGATGAGGGCACCAGCTCGACAACCTCCACGACCGACGAGGGTCTCCCTTGGGGGATGGGGTCGAACGCACTTGTGGTGACCTTCGGTTTCGGAATGATCTCTACTCTGACCCTGTTCAGGGTCACGCTCTCACGAAACTCGCCGCGACGACGCAAGCGAATGGCGAAGCTGTGGATCCTAGCGATGTTGGTAGCGGCTTATGCAATCGCCTTCCAGTAGGGAGGTCGTATGATGGCCTACCAACGTAATGCCCTTGAGCATTGACCCTATGCGGCTGACGGGAGAAGCCATGCATCCTGTAGCAAACCTGACTGTGGCAGTCGGCGTGGTCGGGCTATTCATCAGCACCATTTTCGTCATCACCGGAATCGAGTTTCCTATCGATGAAGCTAGCGATTCGGATGATTCAGAGGTCACATTTGTGTTTGGCGGCGTGAACGGGACTTTGTACTTCAATGACTCGTTAGGCACCGCTAATCTCGGTTGGGCGACCTACGTCTTCGGCGATTACATCGACCTCGACGAGGACGGGATGTGGGACTCGTGCCAAGACCTCGAGATACTGGTGTGGCCGGTAGGCGCAGAGAAGCCCTCTGACGTCAACCACACCAACAACACCTTCAATTCACAGTGCGAGAAGGGGTTCGAGAGGACTGGATTGGTCGATTTGGTCTACGTAGGGCAGATCTGCCATCATCCCGTCAATGAGTCAGAATCGCAGTGCAGCAGCGGGAACTACAGCCTGGAGTCCAACGATTTCATCAGACTCGTCGAGGAACACGAGGAGGAACTGGAACCGGAATCCTTCCTCTCGGGTCTGTATGAGATGGCCATTGACGGAATCAGAACGGGCCATACTTCCATGTGCTGCTCAGTATTGTTATTGGCCTTGGGCGCTGTTCTTGGATTGACTATGGGGGATGAGGAGGAAGCCGTCGTCGTGAAGAGTTCGGGGTCCAAAGCTGAATGGAGGGCATACTCCCTCTCACAGTCTGAACGAGGTGCAGACGGTCTCCCAAAATCATTCAGCCGCCACCTATTGGCTCGCAATCAAGACAGGAAACCTCGGAAGGGGAACGTGAGAGGCGGCGTTCACAAGGGCGGCGGGGTCTTCTTGGATGGGTGGACCGAAGCGGACTCCACAGCGGCATACAAGAAGAAAGTCGAAGACAAGAGGAAATGAGGGGAGCATCAAAGCAGGGGGCTGAACATGGCTAGGAAACCAATCATCACCACGACCACGATTGCGCCTCTGAGCGCCCAGTACAAGGACTGCAGCAACATACCACTGTAGGTCCCTGGCTCCTTTCTGAAATACTCGGGCGGCCCGTCCTCGTCCATGTGAAAACCTACCTCTTGACGGCCAGCGGCTGACGCCAGCCCTGCCCGAAAGCCCTCTCGCTTACTCTGGGTGCCGGGGGCATCTGCCAGCGCTTGTGCTCGCTCGCCTCGAGGTGCTCGTCCACCCATGAGACCGTAGATTGATCATGACCTGTCGAAACGATTCTGCCAGGCGAGGCACCGTCCTCTATGAGGGCCCTCAGAATGGCATCGAGGATGTCGTACGGGGGGAGTGTGTCTTGATCAACTTGGTCGGGTGAGAGCTCTGCTGAGGGGGGCTTAGTCATCGTGGATGCGGTGATGGGAGGTGATCTGCCCGAGGACTCAGCATCCTCATTTATCGCCTTCGCCAACTCGTAAACCTGAGTCTTGTAGAGGTCACCCAGTGGCGCGTATCCCCCGTTCATGTCTCCGTACAGGGTGCAGTATCCCACGGCCAGCTCGGACTTGTTGCCCGTGGCCACGGCCATCGAGCCCCTGGCGTTCGCCGCCCCCATCACCAGCATGCCGCGTATCCTCGCTTGGAGGTTCTCTGCGGCGACGGGATTGCCATCCTCAAGCTCGGCTGCTAGGGTCTCCTCGGCCTCCTCGTGGAGATCGTTGATCGGCATTGACAGCAGTTCGATTTCCAGGGCTCGCGCGGTCGCGGCCGCATCGTCGATGGAGTGCTGGCTGGAGTGCCTGCTTGGCATTGAGAGCCCGAGAACGTTCTCTGGACCAATGGCCCTCGCTGCTATGGCAGTGCACACGGCTGAGTCTATCCCGCCTGACATTCCGAGAACCAGGCTCCTTATTCCGGACTTCCTGCAGTAATCCCTGAGACCGCAAGTGACTGCGCATAGCAGGTCTCTGCCAGCCTCGGGAACTTGAGGAAAACCGTTTTCGACGATCTGGCAGCTGCAGTCACAGCCATCGTGAGGCGTCGCTGTTACTAGGGAAACCCACTCCGATGAAGCAGGATTGTCTATTTCGAACAGAAGTATGCCGCTACACCAACCAGGGGCTTGGACAATCGCCCCATTGGGCCACGCCACCACCGAGCGGCCGTCGAAGACCAGATCATCGTTGCCACCCACTTGGTTGCAAAGGGCGAAGGGATGGCCCAGAGTAACTGCAGCAGTCCTAGCCAGAGTCGCTCGCTCTCCCTCCTTGGCTAGGTGGTAGGGGCTTGCAGACAGGTTGACTGTGAGGTTCAGCGGACCAACGTTCTGCTGCCATTCAGCCAACTGCTCGATGGGATCTGTGCGGTAGTCGCTGGGGACGTCCCCTGCATGCTGCCACGCGTCCTCGCATATGGTCACCCCGAGGTGCATGCCCGCGGCGTTAGCGATACCAGCATCGAGGTTCGGCTCGAAGTAGCGGGCCTCGTCGAACACATCGTAGGTTGGGAGCAGCTGCTTACGACAGACCACTTCGCTCGAGCGGGCGGGTCCGATGCGCATCGCGCCGTTGGCCGGCTTGGTGCGCTCGGCGCCAGAATCAATCGGCGTCCCCACTAGTGTTGGAATGGGGGATCGGACCGCGCTAGCAGCGTCTTGGCACCGCTCCACGAACCCTTCCTCGAGCAAGAGGTCGCGCGGAGGATAGCCACACACCGCCAGTTCGCTGGTCCAAGCAAGCACAGCGCCTCTTTCAGCGGCTAGGGCACTTGCCCGTTCGATCTCAGCGACGTTGGACTCGATATCGCCGACTATCGGGTTCAGTTGCAGGAGTGCGACGAGCCCAGCCATCAATCCTTAGGGGGGAACGGGGGCATTCAAGGTTGCCGGGCCTCGCTCAGTGGCATGCCACTCCGAACTTCTTGAGCCGCCAGTAGTTGTACGGCCAAGGTGTCAGGAAGCCGACGAGAAGCATGAAGGGAATTGCGATGGGGTTCATGCCCAGTTCGCCCCCAGTGAACCACAGATCCGTGATCTCCATCGCTATTTCCATCATCAGCATGGAGATGAACGACATTCCTAGTGCGGTGGAAAGCGCATTCCCGAAGTCCATCTGGCTGCGCATCAGTATTCCAGTCTCCAGCATCACGCTGGTTATCAGGCCGTTAATGAGGGGGAGAATCAGGAGTAGGTAGTAGAGGTTGGAGCCAGTCACGACCGAGGCGCCTATCGAGAATGCGGAATAGGCGGCCAAAGTTCCGAACTCGCCTATGGAGCACCCAATCAGGCACCACTTTGTGTTGTGAGCCGACTGTAGCCACATCGAACCATCCCCCCAGCTAAACTCCATGTCCATGGACTCGCCATCCGCGGAGTAGCCAACATTCGTGATGGCCCCCACTAGGGCCGGCCTGCCCACCCCATCGTGAGTCACTATCGCTTGCCCCGTCTCGTGAGAGACTTCAGCGCCTAGTACCCCTTCCAGCGATTCTAGCGCCTCCCTCACCCTCCCCGAACATCCAGTGCAGGTCATTCCACTGACAGATATGGTTGCAGTGTCGGACACGCTCTGACCGTTCAGACGGCCATTATTGAAACCTGCTAAACGATAAATCTGCCCTATGGGCAAACGAGGCATATTCAATACAGCGCCATTGGTCGAATGACTCGATGGGCGTACCCAATCCACCCGGTGACCTCGACCCGGTCGCCCTAGAGAACGCCTTGATGGAGACCTGGAACGAAGAGGGGACCTTCGAGGCGACCATCGAGGCTCGCCGAGACGGTGCCAGCCCTTTCACCTTCCTCGAGGGGCCGCCCACGGCAAACGGCCGGCCGGGCATCCACCACGTCATCTCGAGGCTGTTCAAGGACATGGTATGCCGATGGAAGACCATGGAGGGGCACATCGTCGAGCGCAAGGGGGGCTGGGACACCCACGGCCTGCCTGTCGAGATAGAGGTGCAGAAGAAGCTCGATCTGATGTCCAACGAGGCAATCGAGGCCTACGGCATGGAGGCCTTCAACGAGCAATGCAAGGAGAGCGTATGGACCTACGAGGAGGCTTGGCGCGAGATGACCGAACGCATGGGGTTCTGGATCGACATGGACGACCCCTATGTCACGCTGCACGACGAGTACATCGAGTCGGCCTGGTGGTCGCTCAAGCACATGTTCGACAAGGGCCTGCTGTTCCGCGGCCACAAGGTCCTGCCGTACTGCCCCCAGACGGGGACCAGCTACTCCACCCACGAGGTATCGCTTGGCTACAAGGAGGTCTCGGAGCCTGCTGTCTACATCAAGTTCGGACTCGTCGATGACGATGCCTCTGTCCTCGCTTGGACGACAACACCGTGGACCCTGCCCGGCAACGTCGGCCTAGCCGTCGGCCCTGATGTCACCTACTGCCGCATCCGCATCGTTGAGCCGCCCTCGGGCTCATGGGACGGGCGCGGTGGGGCTGAGGTCGGAGAGGAGTTGATTCTCGCCAAGGACCTGCTCGCTGATGTGCTACGCCATCAGATCGAGGTGATCGAGGAGTTCCCCGGCTCGGCATTGGTAGGGAAGGCCTACCATCCCCTGTTCCCAGACGCAGTCGATAGAGGGGATTCCGAGAGCGCCTGGACAGTTGTCGCAGCAGACTTCGTGACCACGACTGACGGGACCGGCGTGGTCCATACCGCAGTGATGTACGGCGAGGAGGACTACAACCTCGGGATGGAAGTCGGCTTCCCGGCTCAGCACACAGTTGGCATAGACGGCGCCTTCGTCACCGGGACCCATCACCTGCTCGACGGTCGCTACGTCAAGGACTGCGACTCGGACATCATAGACCACCTCTCCGACGAGGGGATGCTGTACCGCGAGCACACCTACACTCACGACTACCCTCACTGCTGGCGGACTGACCACCCGCTGCTATACT
>FUWD012848100.1_pt1 | contig 31850 bp, 26 predicted proteins | sample 1063281 | NCBI WGS metagenome assembly FUWD01 (sample SAMEA79048168, study PRJEB19326) | metagenome | biome: marine | reverse complement strand
GAACCCTCGGTACACTTGCGCGCACAACGGTTTTCGAGACCGCCACATTCAACCACTCTGCCACCTCTCCGGAGTGTTTTTTGTAAAGTCTCGTGGTCGCGACTTTTGCTGCAATTTTCCCGAATCATTTGTTGAGCAATACCATTTCCCGATGGATTCGGGGAGAGGCATGCTTTCCCGCTCATAGCGGGAATCCGGTAAAAGGAACGAATATAAGCCGGAAGGGGAGACTTTCCCAAATTTTCATGGTAAAACCGCCCAGGGTGAATGCGCTCTTCTGACGATGGTTGTTGTGTTAATGTTACAACAATGCCGGCTGGTGTCTCACGAAGGGAAAAAATACCTATGTTTGCTAAAGTTTCGGACTGTCTGTCCCTCATCATCGTCAGATCCACAAACCTCTATGGAGACAGCGACTGTTGATGCGTTTCTCATTGGCCTTGTTAGCGCCGTTTCCCTTCCGCTCGGCACTCTGACGGCAATGTTCTGGAGATTTTCTAATAAAACGCTTGCCATACTGATGGCTTTCGGCGCGGGTGCACTTCTTGCCGCCCTTACCGTAGATCTTGTTGTCCCTTCGCTTGAAGAGGGCCTGTTCCCGATGGTTGCCTCCGGCTGCATTGCCGGAAGCCTCCTCTACCTTTCCCTCAACAGTGTTATCAATAACCGGGGCGGGTTTCTGAGAAAGACCTCCACGACCCTCAGTTATTTTAATCATCGTCGCGAGCAGAAATTCACCCGTCTCGGAGGGACATTCAAGCGCATTCCGTTCCTGAAGGACCTTCCTGAGGCGGAGCTTCGCCAGCTTGCTGCCATTACGCGCATGAAAGAGTATCCTCCGGGCGCACTGCTCTACCAGAAAGGGGATACTCATGCCAAGCTCTATATCATTGATGAGGGGGCCGTCCAACTGCTCGATCCACGCCATAACATGGAGCCGTTCCTTCGGCTGGGGCCCGGGGCCTCCTTCAGCCGTCTGGCCTTCATTACCGGTTCACCGAACGCAACGGCAGCGCGTACCGACGGATCCTGCACGGTATGGAGCATCAGGCAGGATGATTTTTTCAACATTCTGAAAACAACGCCGGCTCTCAGGGAAAAACTTTCCGGATTCCTTGCTACTTCAAATGAAGTGAAGGATTATCTCACTGAACGGCAGGGAATGGATGCCGCCGGAGCATCTGCGTGGGCGGCCAATGCAGCCGCTTCGGTACTGCATGCGGAGCCGGTCAGCAGTGCCAGGCCCTCAATTGATGATCGGGATCACCGCTCGACGGAACTGCTATGCGGGGCAAAACGGTTTCCCGTGTTCGAAAACATGCCCGAATCCATTGCTGAAGATGTTGCACGCCACATGCAGTGGCGACAGTACGATAAAGGTGAGGTAATTTACCGGTTCAGCGAATATGCCGACCGGCTGTACCTGATAGAATCCGGAAGCATCGAAATGATTGATCAGGCTGATGAGGATCCTGAGCCGAAAACACTCGGGCCGGGAAACATCTTCGGTGCACTTTCAATGATCACGGGAGCCCATCATGCGGCAGCGGCCATGGCGGGAACCGATACCGGCCTCTGGATTCTCAAACGGCAGGACTTCGATGCATTGATTCACCGCCACAGGGAGCTTGAAGAGAGGCTTGCCGCTTTTCTGGATTCTGGCAAGGCGAAAGAGTACCTTGAGCATCGGCAGAATTTCAATCCCGACATTGCGACCCAGTGGACAAGAAAAGCGCTTGGGCTTCTCGGCAGTTCCGGTCGGAGCCTGCCGACCGCCGAAGAGATGAATGCTCATTTGCGGGACCACAAGAACGCTCCGCTAGCCATCTGGCTGGGAATCTTTCTCGACGGCATCCCCGAGTCGCTCATGATCGGTGCAATGATGACTAAAATGCCGATGATCAGCCTTTCCCTGCTTGCAGGACTTTTTCTGTCAAACTATCCTGAAGCTCTCTCCAGTTCAGCCGGCATGCGCCAGCAGGGAATGCGCTCCGGCAATATTCTGCTGATATGGGGATCGTTGACCCTGTTGACCGGTCTCGGTGCAGCAACAGGCAACGTCCTGTTCCGGGGGGCCGATCCCTATCTCTTTTCGCTTACGGAAGGATTTGCAGCAGGGGCGATGCTGACCGTCATTGCCGAAACCATGCTGCCTGAAGCATACCTCAAGGGGGGCTCCGTCACCGGTCTTTCAACGTTGCTCGGCTTTCTTTGCGCCCTTTTGTTCAAGTATATAGGAGGGTGAGGGTGGGGCATGTTCAGGAATGTCACGAACACAAAAAAAGCCTCTGAGTTGTATCAGAGGCTTTCGTGTTCCGGAGCGGGAAACGAGACTCGAACTCGCGACCCCAACCTTGGCAAGGTTGTGCTCTACCAACTGAGCTATTCCCGCGTTAATGAGCCATAAATATAAGGATATTTTCTTTTTGTGCAACTGGCTTGTGATTTTTCCTCACAATCTTTTTCTGTTGCCCGAAAGGCCCGCCAAGAGAGGCTCTTCAGAGATTAAGCTTTTCCATGATGGTCTCCATGTCTTTGTCGCCGCGTCCGGAGAGATTAACGATGATGATGTTGTCCTTAGCCATTTCAGGGGCCCGGGTGATGGCGTAGCGGACTGCATGTGCCGACTCGAGGGCGCAGATGATGCCTTCGGTTTCTGCCAGCGTACGCAGTGCCGACATGGCATCATCGTCGGTGACCGAAGTGTACTTGACAAGGCCGAGCTGCTGCAGGTGGCAGTGCTCGGGTCCGACGCCGGGGTAGTCGAGTCCTGCCGATATGGAGTGCGCTTCCTGTATCTGGCCATCCTCGTTCTGGAGAAGCATGGTCATGGCTCCGTGGAGAACTCCGGGGCTGCCCATGGTGAGGGATGCGGCATGTCGCCGGTCAAGCCCTTCGCCGGCGGCTTCGACTCCGACGAGTTCGATGCTGCCGGCATCCGGGAGGAAGTCATAGAACATGCCGACAGCATTGCTCCCGCCGCCGATACAGGCGGTGATGACGTCCGGCAGGCGGCCCGCCTGAGCCAGAATCTGGCGGCGGGTTTCACGGCCGATGACCGACTGAAAGTCACGCACAATCATGGGGTAGGGGTGCATGCCGACAACGGAACCGATGATGTAGAACGTTTCTTCCGGGTTGTTCATCCAGTCCCTGATGGCTTCGCTTGTTGCGTCCTTGAGGGTTCGTGATCCGCTTGAAACAGGGCGGACCTCGGCGCCAAGCAGTTTCATGCGGGCGACGTTGGGTGCCTGACGGCGGATGTCTTCTTCTCCCATGTAGACCACGCACTGGAGGTCGAAAAGGGCGCAGACGGTGGCTGTGGCCACCCCGTGCTGGCCGGCGCCGGTTTCAGCAATGACGCGACGCTTTCCCATTCTCCGGGCAAGCAGCACCTGACCGAGTGCATTGTTGATTTTATGTGCTCCGGTATGGCAGAGGTCTTCGCGTTTTAGCCAGACCTCTGCTCCGCCGAGCATTCGGCTGAGTCCTTCGGCATGGTAGAGCGGAGTTGGACGTCCCACGTAGTCGCCGAGCAGTCCGTCCAGCGTGCGCTGAAATTCCGGATCCGTTTTTGCTTTCAGGTATTCCGCTTCCAGACCGGCGGCGTTCTGCATGAGGGTTTCGGGGATGAATCTGCCTCCGAACTCGCCGAATTTACCGGTGGAGTCTGGGGCTGAGTAGGCGGCTGTCGACATGGGTTTGTTCAATGGTTCTATGGCGTGGGATTGAGTAAATAATATCTATATTTAATAATTTACCGGCCAATATCACAACCCGAGAGACGCCTGAACTGCGTGAAGCTTTTTGACCGACAGATTACGGGACCGCTGAGGCGCCTGCTGCTGCTGGTCTGCCTTTCCATCCCTGCCTTCGCTGTGCATGCTGAAGTAAGCGCCGAACAGGATTCTTCCTCCTCCCGATACGACTTCGTTTTCCCCGAAGAGAAGTCTGATTCCCTTGTTTCCGCGTCCGATTCCCCCGGAACGCCATCGCGCCCGGTGAACTATGCTGCCCGGGATTCTATGGTTTATCATCTTGATACCAAGATGGTCGAGCTTTGGGGCAAAGGCTCGGTTACCGATGAGGGTACAACCATCAAGGGTTCCAAGATCCTTATCAACAGGAACTCCTCCACCCTCACGGCATTCGGACAGTTCGACAGCGAACATGTCCTTGAAGAGCCTGCGACTTTCTCTGATGCAGGAGGAGGTTTTGAGGGCGAAGCGATCACCTACAACTTCGATACCCAGAAAGGCAAGACCTTCAAGGCATCTTCGGTTGCGCAGAATATCATTTTCAGCGGTAACGATGTGACGCGTCTTCCCGATGGAGAGCTGAGCATCAAGGGGGGCTCCTTCACCACCTGCGATGATGAAGATCCTCATTACTGGTTCTCGGCATCCCGCATGCATGTTGTTCCCGACAGCCGCCTGCATGCATGGCCGCTGGTGATGTACGTGCGCCCCGAAATCTTTTCATACCGTCTTCCCGCAATTCCGATTCTTCCATTGCCATATATGGTGTTTCCCATCAGCTCGGGGCGGAAGTCCGGCCTGCTGATTCCCCGCCCGGGAGAGGATGGGGGCGGGTTCATGCTCTCTGGTGTGGGTTACTACTGGGCAATGAACGACTATATGGATCTGCGTCTTGAGGGGGATCTGCACGCCAACAGCGACAGCCGCACGGCGGAGCGGTTCCGTTATGTCAAGTACGGGGACTATTCGGGTTCCATCACGGGCGAGCAGAAGACGGAGGGGCTCTCCAAAAACTGGTACTACAATATGGTGCACAGCCAGGTTGTCGATCCCACTACCAGCCTTGGTCTTAATTTCCAGTTTTACGGCGGTGAACGAGAAAGCGACCTGAACTCGATCGACTCCGAATCCATCATCACCGAGCAGTCGAGCGCCTCGGCCTATATCGCCAAGACTTTCGACGACAACAACAGCATCGCCTCCCTCGGCTACAGTCGTTCGGAGGACCTGCGCAACAGCAGCTCCTCGCAGCGCATCAGCGCACTCTTTTTCCAGAACAGGCTCTATCCGTATCTCGATGCCGAGCCCGGCGACTGGCGCCGCGACGTTTCACTCAGCTCGGGGGTCTCCTACATCGGCGACTTCTCTAAGAGCACCAGTGGCAGTTCTAGTGATGGCTATGCCCTTAATGCCAATACCGAAGCCGGGTATTTCCACCGCTATTCCGACAACTTCAGCGCCCTGTATACCCAGGGTGTCAGCGTGCAGTCGATTGTGCCGGATACTACACGTTACCCCCATGCCTTCAGTGGTTCGCGGCTGGTCATGCCGTTTCAGATGCAGTCGACCATCAACCGCCATTTCCACCTGAATCCTTCGCTGACCTTCAATCATTATGAACCCGATGAAGGCCAGGGCGACCCCTTCTCAAGCATGGTTTTCACTCTGGACGGTACCACCCGTCTCTATGGGCGGCCGATCGGGACCGGTTTCCTCGAGAACCTGACAGGGATGACGGCGGTCCGCCATGTCTTCATCCCAGCCCTTACATACGCCTGGAACCCTGAGTATTCCGGGTCGGATTTTTATGACTCAGCCTACGACTGGGCCGACCCGCTTCGGTACGGCAGGTTCGAAAGCCCCATCTACACGGGTGTGGCTGCCGGACAGAGCACTATTGGTATCAGCCTCCGCAACCTCATTCAGGGCCGGTTCCGCGGCGGAGAGTATCCTTCGCCTGGTGCTGTGGACGGCGGGGATTATTCTCGTCAGTTACTTTCTCTGACGGCATCAACGTCCTACAACTTTGCGGCCGACTCTCTTCGCCTGGCCCCCGTCACGTTTCTTGCAACGAGCAATGCCATTTCCGACCACCTGCTTCTGAGCACCGGCGGGATGTACGATTACTACAGCTACAATCCTGAGACGGGAGAGCGCATAGACCGTTCAAGTAGCGAGGATGGACATGGGCTGCTCCGATTCGTGAAGGGGTTCGTGAACATGAGCCTGAGTTTCGAGGGTGAACGGAAGGGCACCGCACCGAGATCCTCAGTGCGTGACAGTGGCGTGCCGTTTGTCATGAACGCCAATCAGGCGCTCTTTCTCGAACGGTTCAATATGGGCGATTTCGGCGACGTCGATTTCGGTATTCCCTGGCAGCTGCGCATGTCGATGTTTCTCTACACCGACCATGACCCCAATAGAAGTTATGCTGCATCGTCTCCGTCATCAATGTCGCTCCTGAATGCCATGCTGAGGATCGGCATCACACGCAACTGGCAGGTAGCGGTCAATAGCGGTTATGATTTCCTCAACAACGATGTGGTGTTTCCGATGGTGCAGGTCAACCGCGACCTGCACTGCTGGCAGCTGAGTTTCCAGTGGGTGCCCTCTGGCGTGTTCAAGAGCTATTCCATCCAGATCGGTCTTAAGGCACCCCAACTCCGCGACATCAAATTCAGCAAGAAGGGGACTTCCCTCAGCGAGCTCAGTCAGGGGATTTGATTCCAGCCTGTTCGTTTTCTCTCTTTCAGGTTTTTTCAAGCGAATCAAGAATCACCCGAAGCCTCTCGTTGAAGGCTTCATCGGCATCGTGGTGGATGCAGTGGGCCGCCTTCGGGATGATCCATGCTCCGGCCTGCGGCAGGAGTTCCTGGAATTCCGGTATGATTTTGTGCGGCGGCAATGCTGTATCCTCCGCCCCCCATATCAGAAACGCTTTTCCCGTGTAGCGCGAGGGCTTTTCAAGGTCGTCGAGCCGGAAGTCGCCCGGTCTGCGTGAAGGCGACAGATAGGACCAGGATGCGCCCCGGTCCTGAAGCGGCCGGGTGAACTGCGTGATGAGCTTGAGGTTGACCTTCGCCTGGTTAAAGTAGGTCGGTGCCAGACTCTGGCTGACGCCGACGGGGTTGGCGAATGCGGTGAAGAGCACCTCGCCGATAAGGGGTGAACCGACCAGCCCGAAAAAGACGCTGTTCATTCCATCCATGGTGTCCCCGAAGAGTCCCGATGGGTTGGCAAGAATCAACGCTTCGATTTTTTCCGGACGGTGGTCTGCATACCAGATGGCACTGGCCGCTCCCATGGAGTGCCCTACGATGATGATACGCTGGAGCTTTTTCAGCTGCAGGAAAGCCTCGATCTGTGCTGCAAACAGCTCAAGGCTGTATCGCACATTAGGTTTTTCGGACCGGCCGAACCCGATGAGGTCCATCGCATAAATCCGCCGGTGCCCGCAAAACTCCGGGATGTTCAGGTTCCAGTGTTCGAGCATGGCTCCGTAACCGTGGAGGAAGAGTATCGGGGTGCCGGCGGCATCACCCGGTCCGTACTCCCTGTAGCGGATTTTTGCCCCGGTTTCTTCGCTGAGCTGCCAGAGGAAGTGGCGGTCTTTTTCTGTTTCCTTCATGGTATCGGCTGTTTAGGATACATGACGCATAAACTTTCTGTATAATATACCGGTTGAGTCCCATTAATGAAGCTTATATTGTCAAGAGAATAGAACGGCTCAGTGCCATAGGGGACATTCGACGTATGCTGCAGGTTTCCAGAAAATTCGAATACGGACTTCACGCGGTGGCATATCTTGCCTCACGGGGAGCCGAACGTGTCGTGACGGTTAAGGAGATGGCCGAGGAGATAGGTTTTTCTCCGGAGTTCCTTGCCAAGGCAATGCAGAGCCTGACGAGGGCGGGGATAGCCCGTTCCGTACAGGGTGTAAAGGGCGGCTACCAGCTTGCCCGAAAGGCCGAAAGCATCACGGTCGCCGATATCGGCACGGCCATAGAGGGTGCCCCGCATCTGGTCCGTTGCGTCGTGAAGGCCGACAACTGCGAGATATACTCATCCTGTCCCCACCGCGGATACATGACGAGCCTTCAGAACCGGATCCAGGGCCTCCTTGCATCCACCACCGTCCAGGCCCTCCTCGATACGGAGACGTAAACAACGAAACAAGAAGCACCGCTCATGACCAATCATAGGCTCAAGGGTTCGGCGCCGGCTGAACCGAGTCTGCCGGATATCGTCCTCAAAGGCATTACCACCCACAACCTCCAGAACATCTCCGTCCGCATTCCCCGCAACCGGTTCGTTGTCCTCACGGGTGTCAGCGGTTCGGGCAAGTCGAGCCTGGCTTTCGATACCCTTTATGCCGAGGGGCACCGTCGCTATGTCGAGTCTCTTTCAGCCTATGTCCGCCAGTTTCTCGAACGTATGCCGCGCCCCGAAATAGAGGTGGTTGAGGGTATCGCCCCTGCCATCGCCATCGAACAGAAGTCCATCCCCCGCAACCCCCGTTCAACGGTTGGTACCGTATCGGAAATCTACGACTACCTTCGCCTGCTGTATGCCCGCATCGGCAAGATCTATTCCAGCGACACCAATGAACTGGTGCTGAAACATACGCCTGACGACGTGGCCATGCAGGCTGGCTTTTTCGAGGAGGGGACGAAGTTCTATGCGGGCTTCCTTTTCCCTTCCCATGAGGACGGAAGCCATCATCTCTGCACGGTCGATGAGGAGATTTCGAATCTTCTGAAAAAGGGATTCTTCCGGCTCGTATCCGGCGACACCGTGCTTGATCTCAACAGCCCGGACGACTGCCGGAAAGTTGCGATGATGAGCGAAGCGAACCGTCGCTCACTGCTTGTGCTTGTTGACCGGTTTGTGACCCGTCATGACGAGAAGTTCCAGAGCCGGGTTGCCGAGGCGGCTGAATCGTGTTTCAGCGAATCGGGTGGCCATGCGGTGCTGCGGGTTGTCGGGGGAAAGACCTACCGGTTCAGCGACCGGCTGGAACTCAACGGCATCGAGTACCAGGAGCCATCCCCGCAACTTTTCGCATTCAACTCTCCAATCGGTGCATGTACGGCCTGCCAGGGGTTCGGTCGCATCGCCGGCATCGATGAGCATGCCGTCGTTCCCGACCGTTCACTGACGCTCGAAGAGGGTGCCATCGTCTGCTGGAACTCAGAAAAGTATCGATGGAACCTCGAGGAGCTGCTTCTTGCGGCACCGAAAGCCGGCATTCCGGTCGACGTCCCCTATGAAAAGCTCTCGCATGCCGAGAAGGAACGCATCTGGAAGGGCGTGCCTGGTACCGGGTACCGCGGCATATGGCCTTTTTTTGCCGAAATCGAGAAAGATGCCGGCTACAAGATGCATTTCAGGGTGTTTCTCAGCCGCTACCGCGGCTATGCGATCTGCCCAGACTGTGAAGGTTCGCGCCTGAACCCCGACGCCCGTCTGGTACGCGTATCCGGCCGGAGCATCACCGACGTGGCCCGTATGAACATCGCCGATGCCCATGCGTTCTTCAGGAGTCTCAAGATATCTCCCTTCGACCGCAAGGTAGCAGAATCGGTGCTCGAGGAGATTGAGAAGCGGCTCGGATACCTGCTTGACGTAGGTCTCGACTACCTGACGCTCGACCGTCTTACCCATACCCTCAGCGGAGGCGAATTCCAGCGCATCAACCTCTCAACTTCGCTCGGCTCGCCCCTCGTCGGCGCCATCTACATTCTCGACGAGCCGAGCATCGGTCTGCACCAGAGCGATTCGGCCCGTCTCATCACGCTGCTCCAGAAACTTCGTGATCTCGGTAACACGGTCGTTGTTGTTGAACACGACCGCGAAATCATCGAGGCGGCCGACGAGGTAATCGATCTCGGTCCACAGGCCGGCAGGCTGGGCGGAGAGGTGGTGTTCCACGGTTCAGTCGAGGAGATGAAGCGTTCCGGCACATCGCTGACGGCCGAGTACCTGCAGGACCGGCGCTCCATTCCGCTGCCGGAAGTGCGCAGAACTCCGGACTTCACGGCCTGCATCGAAATCAATGGGGCCATGCAGAATAACCTGAAGAACATCGACGTGCGTTTTCCGCTCGGCGTCATGACCTGCGTTACCGGCGTGAGCGGGTCGGGCAAGTCGACGCTCGTCAACGACATCCTCAACCGTGGCCTCATGCGCGAGAAGGATGGCGTGAAGGACGAGGTGGGTACCCACCGTTCGATTACCGGCGGATGGCAGATAGACCGTGTCGAGCACGTGGACCAGTCGCCCATCGGCAAATCGAGCCGGAGCAACCCGGTGACCTATCTGAAGATCTTCGACGATATCCGTGCCGTTTTCGCCCAGACTCCCGATGCAAAATCGCGGGGGTGGAAGGCGGGGTATTTCTCGTTCAATATTCCCGGCGGCCGCTGCGAGGCATGTGCCGGAGAGGGGAGCGTGAAGATCGAAATGCAGTTCCTCGCCGACATCGAAGCGGTCTGCGAGGAGTGCGGGGGGCTGCGATACAAGGCCGATACGCTGGAGGTGAAGTACCGTGGCCGTTCGATTGCCGAGGTGCTCGACATGACCGTAGAAGAGGCGCTCGTGTTTTTCGCACGGGAAAAAGGCATCGCACGCAAGCTCGGTGTGCTCGATGAGGTCGGACTCGGCTACATCCGCCTCGGCCAGTCCTCAAGCACCCTTTCCGGCGGCGAAGCCCAGCGCCTGAAGCTGGCGAGCTTCATCGCGCGCGCCGATGTCGAGCACACCCTGTTCCTCTTCGACGAGCCGACGACCGGCCTGCATTTCGAGGATATCCGAAAACTTCTGGGCTGTTTTTCGAAACTGCTCGAGCAACAGAACACCCTCATCATCATCGAACACAACCCCGACATCATCTCCCAGGCGGACTGGGTGATCGACCTCGGCCCGGGCGCGGGAGACAGGGGCGGGCGGGTTGTCGGCGAGGGCACGCCGGAGGATCTTGCCCGGATGGAACAGTCGCTCACCGGCCGGCACCTGGAGCCGCTCTTCAAACGGCTCAGAAAGACGAAGAAGGGGAAGGAGTAGCTTCAGCTGAGAATCGGGTCATCTTCAAGCGCACCTCCGTGAAGTCTGATGTGCGGGAAGTGCGATTCCGATGTGCGCTCCACCCATACTTCATCGCCACGACTGAATCCGCTCTCGTTCAATTCCACCGACAGCCTGTTTTTGGCAAGCGCCTGTATTTCCTGGAGTATGCCGGCATGCTCCAGGTCAATCGAGGTCGCCGTATCGTCCTTTATTTTCGAGAGGATGCTTTCCAGCTTTTCCATGGCCACCTTGCCGATGAGGCTCTGCAGCCGGCTCTCCATTCCTTCTTGCATATTCATGTCGATCTTTGTTGAAAACAGTTTGTATGGACTGTGATTTTTTTTATACTTGAGTGTTCTGTTAGCACTCGCTGCTATTGAGTGCTAACACCGGACAAAATAATTGCCTTATCAATAGTATCGCACTATTAATCCAAAACCCAAACAAGAGAAGACAATGAACTTGAAACCGCTAGCTGATCGAGTTATTGTTAAGCCCGCACCCGCAGAAGAGAAGACCAAGGGCGGCCTGTACATTCCCGATACCGGGAAAGAAAAGCCGATGTACGGCGAAGTCGTCGCTGTCGGCGCCGGCAAGATGTCCGACAGCGGACAGCTGCTCGCCATGCCGGTCAAAGCCGGTGACAAGGTGCTTTACGGCAAATATTCCGGCACCGAGGTCTCGGTCGAAGGTGAGGACTACCTCATCATGCGCGAGTCCGACATTTTCGCCATTCTCGCCTGAGAGCCATAACAAATTCTTACTAACCCTTACAGGAGGAACGCTTTACAATGACTGCTAAAGATATTCTCTTTGATGCCGACGCACGTGCCAAACTGAAAGTGGGCGTCGACAAGCTGGCCAACACCGTGAAAGTCACGCTCGGACCTGCCGGCCGCAACGTTCTTATCGACAAAAAATTCGGTGCACCTACCTCCACCAAGGACGGCGTCACTGTTGCAAAGGAAATCGAACTCGATGATGCCATCGAGAACATGGGTGCGCAGATGGTGCGCGAAGTGGCTTCCAAGACCAGCGATGTTGCCGGTGACGGTACCACCACCGCAACCGTTCTTGCTCAGGCCATCTACCGCGAGGGTCTGAAGAACGTCGCCGCAGGCGCACGTCCGATCGACCTCAAGAGAGGCATCGACCGCGCTGTCAAAGAGGTTGTCGCCGAGCTCCGCAACATCAGCCGCAGCATTTCCGGAAAGAAAGAGATCGCACAGGTCGGAACCATTTCGGCCAACAACGATCCTGAAATCGGCGAACTGATTGCCGAGGCCATGGACAAGGTCGGAAAAGACGGCGTCATCACCGTCGAAGAAGCAAAGGGCATGGAGACCGAGCTCAAGGTTGTCGAGGGCATGCAGTTCGACCGTGGCTACCTTTCTCCCTACTTCGTGACCAACTCCGAGACCATGGAGGCTGAGCTTGAAGACGCGCTCATCCTGATCCACGACAAGAAGATCGGCAACATGAAAGAGCTTCTTCCGATCCTCGAGAAGTCTGCTCAGTCGGGACGGCCGCTGCTCATCATTGCAGAGGACATCGAAGGCGAAGCACTCGCTACCCTCGTCGTCAACCGCCTCCGCGGTACCCTGAAAGTCTGCGCCGTGAAGGCTCCGGGCTTCGGCGACCGCCGCAAGGCCATGCTTGAGGACATCGCCATCCTTACCGGCGGTACCGTCATCTCCGAAGAGAAGGGCTACAAGCTCGAGAACGCCACGGTCAACTACCTCGGTCAGGCTGCCCGCATTACCGTCGACAAGGACAACACCACCATTGTTGAAGGCAAAGGCACCCAGGACGAGATCAAGGCACGCATCAACGAAATCAAGGGCCAGATCGACAAGTCAACCTCAGACTACGACACCGAGAAGCTGCAGGAGCGCCTTGCAAAACTCTCCGGCGGCGTTGCCGTCCTCAACATCGGTGCTTCCACCGAGGTCGAGATGAAGGAGAAGAAGGCCCGTGTTGAAGATGCGCTGCACGCAACCCGTGCCGCAGTGCAGGAAGGTATTGTTGTCGGTGGCGGCGTTGCCCTGATCCGTGCAATCAAAGGCCTTTCCAACGCAATCGCAGACAACGAGGACCAGAAGACCGGTATCGATATCATCCGCCGTGCACTTGAAGAGCCTCTCCGCCAGATTGTTGCCAACACCGGCACCACCGACGGCGCAGTTGTCCTTGATCGGGTGAAACAGGGTGAAGGCGATTTCGGCTTCAACGCCCGCACTGAGCAGTACGAGGACCTTGTAGCGGCCGGCGTCGTCGACCCGACCAAGGTTACCCGCAGTGCGCTCGAGAATGCGGCATCTGTTGCCAGCATCCTTCTGACCACCGAAGCCTGTATTACCGACATCAAGGAAGACAAGTCCGACATGCCGGCAATGCCTCCGGGCGGCATGGGTGGAATGGGCGGCATGTACTGATCCCGTTTCTCTCATTCTCTCTTACAGAGACCGTCTCAGCTGCAACGCTGAGACGGCCTCTTTTTTTTTGTACCTTCCAAGACAGGTCTCTTTCAACACCATAAGCATCACCATCACGATGAAAGCCGTTCTCCTTCTCAGCGGCGGGATGGACAGTCTCGTCACTACGGCAATCGCGCACCGCGAGGGGCATGATCTTGCCGCCATGCACGTCAACTACGGCCAGCGTACCTGGCAGAAGGAGCTGGCGTCATTCCGCAGCATCGCAGATCATTACGCCATTACGGAGCGTTTGGAAGTCAATGCGGATTTCCTCGGTCTTATCGGCGGCTCGTCGCTTACCGATCACTCCATGCCGGTTGCCGGCGCCGATCTCCGGGGGTCGGGCATTCCTACCAGCTACGTTCCGTTCCGCAATGCCTGTTTCCTCTCCATGGCTGTCAGCTGGTCCGAAGTGATCGGAGCGGACAGGATCTTCATCGGGGCGGTGGAGGAGGACTCGTCGGGATATCCCGACTGCCGCCGTGTTTTCTACGATGCTTTCAACCGGGTGATTGAACTCGGCACGAAACCCGAAACCGGCATCACCATCCTTACCCCGCTCATCGCCATGCAGAAGGCTGAGATCGTGATGAAGGGGATGGAGCTCGGTGCGCCCTTCGAGCATAGCTGGTCCTGCTACAGGAGCGAAGGCAGGGCATGCGGGGTCTGCGACAGCTGTGCGCGCAGGCTCAGGGCGTTCGAGCTTCAGGGGATCCGCGACCCGATTGATTATGAGGTTCGCCCGCAGTATATTGACTGACCCTTACAGCTAACCATTTTACGCTCATGACCCGGTCCGTATCCCCCAGAGGCATGTCTAGCTTACCACTGGCGCTCGGCCTCGTCGCCCTTATCTGGCTGTCCGGTCTTGCCGGGCATCTTACCCCCATCCAGGAGTGGCCCGCGCTCGCACTCTATGTCATCGGCTCACTCGGTCTGGCCATCTACCTTGGGCTGAAAAACGGCTGGGATTCTATCTGGCTCTCCGGCGGCCAGTTGCGCCGCTCCCTGTTCTGGGGCGGTATAGCCGGTCTGGTCCTTTTCGTGATGGATATCACAAACACTGTTATCTACTACAAAAACGGCGGAGCTCCGATGGTGGAGATGCAGGTGCTGCTCGTGCATCGATCGCTGCTGTATCTGTTTCCGGTTCTGATACTCGCCGAGGAGTTCCTCTGGCGCGGCGTGCTTTTTTCCGCCATGATCGAGCGGGGGGTGAACCGCCATCTCACCGTTGCCCTTACCACCCTTCTGTATGCCCTGAACCATTTTGCAGTGGCTCCTGTCGGCATGCTTGAACGCGCCATGATGGCCATGATGGCCTTTCCGATCGGCATTCTGGGAGGATATCTGGTGCTGAAGACACGCAACGTATGGGGGAGCGTACTTGTGCACATGATCACCATGATTTCGATGGTGCTCGACATTTTCGTGATACCGCAACTGCTATTCTGAGGGGAAATCCATTGACACAGAAGAGAGAGAACAGGATAACGGCACGGCTCCGTGAGGACCGTAAGCTCCTGCTTGCCTACTACATGCCCGAGTTTCCCGTAGCGGGTTCCACGCTGCCGGTGCTTGAGGCACTTCAGGATGGAGGGGCCGACATCATCGAGCTCGGTATCCCCTTTTCCGATCCGGTCGGCGACGGCCCGGTGATCCAGAATGCTGCGCATATTGCAATCCGCAACGGTGTGAGTGTCCGCAGCCTGCTTGAGCTGGTCCGCAAGGCCAGGGCGGGGGAAGGATGCAGGAAAATCACAGTTCCGATTCTCCTCATGGGCTACAGCAATCCGCTTATCGCTTACGGAGGAGACTGTTTCCTCCACGATGCTGTCGAAGCAGGGGTGGACGGGCTGCTCATTCCGGACCTTCCTCCCGAGGAGTCGGCCGACTTCCTTCAGAGGGCCAAATCTTTCGGTCTTACGGTGGTTTACCTGATCTCCCCTGTGACTCCTCCGGAACGAATCGAATGGATTGACAGCCTCTCGACAGACTTTTCCTACTGCCTCGCCGTCAACGCCACAACCGGGACTGCTAAGCTTGCCGACGCATCAACCGAAGCTTCGATCGATCGTTACCTTGAGCGGGTTCGTCTGCATGCCCGGAAGAAATTCGTGGTCGGGTTCGGCATCAGGGACCGGGCGAGGGTTGAGCATATGTGGCGTCTGGCTGACGGGGCGGTGGTCGGTACCGCGCTGCTTGAGCACATTGCCGGAGCTTCGAACCCCCGGGAGGTTGCCCGCCTGGCCGGAGAATTCTGGCGGGGGCTGCGGTGACTGGTCCAGAAGAGCGGCCCCCGGTCACTGCCGGCCGGCCGTCGGTCGACATCATCATCCCCCATTACCTCCAGCGCGACATGCTTGAGCGCTGCCTCAGCTCGCTTGCCCTTACCGACTATCCCGGGATGGGCATCATCGTTATTGACAACGGCGGTTTTCTGGCCGGCCTCGACGCTCTTGTTGCTGCCTATCCTGCGGCCCGCCTCTACCGGCTGGGGGAGAACAGAGGGTATGCCGGTGGGTGCAATGAAGGACTGAAGCACTCCCGTTCCGTGTTCGTGGTGTTCATGAACGATGACACCGTTGTCAGGGATCCGAACTGGTTGAACCATCTGGTCGACGAGGCGCTCTGCCACCCCGGGGCTGCCGCTTTCCAGCCGAAACTGCTCTCCATGAAACGCATCGTCGGTCCCCGGCGTATGTTCGATTACGCAGGTGCTGCTGGCGGCATGATTGATCGGCTCGGGTATCCTTACTGCCTCGGCCGGACCATTACCGGTTCCGAGACCGACCGGGGGCAGTACGATGTTCCCCGGTCCATTTTCTGGGCATCCGGCGCGGCGATGTTCGCCCGGCGGGAGGCGGTAGAGGGTGTTGGAGGATTCGACGAAGATTTCTTCATGCACATGGAGGAGATCGATCTGGCATGGAGGCTTCTGCTTGCCGGCTGGTCGGTTCGTTCCGCTCCCGCAGCGGAGGTTTTTCATGAAGGGGGCGCTTCACTTGGAGAAGGGTCGCCGGAAAAGATCTATTTCAACCATCGCAACAACATGATGATGCTCCTGAAGAACCGGAGCGCGGGGGGGCTTTTCAGGATCCTTCCACTCCGCTATCTTCTCGAGTTCGCTGCGGTGCTCTACTACCTTCCGCACGCTCCCGAAGGAACCCGCAAGGCCGCTGCGGTATTTCGTGCAATGCGGGATGCTTTCCTCCAACTTCCCCTCACTCTCCGGAAGCGGCGTCAAGTGCAGTCTTCGAGGAAAGTAGGTGAGCGGGCGGTGTTCAGCGGGATGCCTTTCTTCCAGCTGTTGCGTCGCTAGGCTCGCCATCCGCTCTTCAGCTTCTTTTGTCCGGCAGGTGCCCCTGGTTTATCATGTCCCCGACTGCATCGAGAATGCTTTTTTCGGGAGGCATGAACGTCATGTTCAGATCCCTTCTGATTTTTTCATTGCTGATGTGTATCGCCCTTCCGATATGGGTGCGGATGAAGGTACCGGTGTCTTTCGGCTGGGTGTAGGAGAGCATCTTCATGAGGGCGGTGCCCGTTTTCGAAGAGAGATCGATCTTCGGCAGGCGGTAGCCGCTGTATCCGTTCTGGCGGAGGAGTCTCACCACTTCGTGCATCGTCAGCTCTCCGGAAGAACAGAGGTAACGGCCCCGGGCCTCCGGGGCGTTCATGGCGAGGATGTGGGCAGCTGCCGTATCCCGCACGTCGACAAACCCCCAGTTCATGTCCATGATTCCGGGATACACGCCAGTGAGGATGTCGCGGAGAATTCCGTTCGTGGTGTTGACGCCGGGACTGAGCGATGGACCGGTGACGAGTGTCGGGTTCAGGGCGACGAGGCTGAATCCGGGCTTTTCATGCTCCATGAACTCCCACGCGGCCCGTTCGGCCATTGTTTTGGCATAGTGGTAGGGGTTTCGCTCAAGTGAGGAAAGACTGTTCCAGTCTGCTTCGGTGAAGGTGTGCCGGCTGTCGGGCTCATCGGTCACGGCGGCGATGGAGGAGGTGAGCACCACACGCCGTATGGTTCCAGCCCGCCGGCAGGCTGAGAGTACATTGCGGGTACCCTCGAGTGCTGGCGCCAGAAGATCGCGCTCCGGATCGTTGACGTTGATGACGTAGGGACTTGCCGTGTGAAGAAGCGCATCGCATCCGCTGAGGGCCCGTTCGAACGAGCCTTCTTCCAGGAGATCGGCGCTGAAGAGTTCCAGACGCTCCGCTGCTCCCTTGAGTGCGGTGAGCCAAGGGTATGCTGAAGGAGTGCGGCGTACGGTCCCCCGTACCCGGTAGCCCTCATTGAGGAGCTGCTCGATGATGTGTGTCGCGATGTAGCCGGAAGCTCCGGTAACCGCGACGGTTCGGGGTGTAGTCATGAAAGCAGGTTCTGTTGTTGTTTCCTTTCTTCTTCTCTTTCTTGTTCCCTCCAGAGGGATTCAGCTCTCTTTTTGTGTGCTTTGAGTATTTCCGGCAAGTCTTGACGCTGGACGAAAGCCACAAGGAAGGAGGGTGCGAAAAAGTCCGGACGGATTTCAGCACTGTAAGTGAGGAGGGTGCAGAGACAGCCCTCCGCCGGTTCCAGCTTCCAGTGTCCCCTATAGATGCTGAAATCCCCGTCGACCTGCTCAAAGGCGATGGAATCGAATGGTTCCTCCTTCACCTTGAGCCGGAACCTGACGGTGATTTCGAAAAAGAATATACCGGTTTTCCCTGTCTGCTCAAGGACCACTGATCCTTGTTCCCTTGATACCAGTCTGCTCAGGACAACTTTCGGCAGCGTGTTGTGGAGGTTGTCATACTCGGTCAGCGCCTGCCAGAGTGCAGCCGGCGGGGTATTGACGAGGATGGATCCGCTGACCCCCAGAATATCGTGTTCAAGGAACCGGAGTTCCACGGTGGCGTCTTCCCCGCGAAGTTTCAAAGAGTGAGAGTTTATAGGGTTGAGGGTGGTAATCGGCTGCAGCGTATTTTTCATGGCATTGGCGTCAAACTTTAAAAGTAGAACTTAGTAACTCTAAACGCTGAAGGAAGTTATTTGTTCCTTTCCTGGTATGGACAACGCCGCCTGATTGGTTTTTTAAGGATTAGCTGATAACTTCAGCCCACAACCCATTCTTCAGTCGACACCAACGGGTCCGATACCTTTCCAGTTACTTTCCCGGTTAATTTTTTCTCTATGCTGCTTTTCCTTCTTGCCGTCATCACCGGTCTGGCCCTTCTGGTCTGGAGCGCCGAGCGTTTTGTCGAGGGCTCCGCATCCCTGGCTGACCATTTCGGGTTACCACCACTGCTCATCGGTATGGTCATCGTCGGGTTCGGGACCTCCGCACCGGAAATGGCCGTGTCGGCACTGGCCTCTCTTGAGGGTAACCCGGATCTGGCCATCGGCAATGCCTATGGATCGAACATCACCAATATCGCACTCATCCTCGGCCTGACAGCCCTCATCAGCCCGATCAAGGTGGAATCGAAGATTCTGCGGAAGGAACTCCCCGTCCTTGCCGCCATTACTGCTCTTGCAGCATTCCAGATCCGTGACGGGTATCTCTCCGGGATGGACGCGCTGGTACTGCTCGGAGTGTTTGCAGGCATGCTGACCTTGACGGTGGTTGCAGGGCTCTATAAAAAAAACGATCCTCTTGCCGATGAGATTGATCTTGAGCTGGATATCCATGCCATGCCGCTTTCCCGATCGCTGTTTTTTCTCGGCATCGGTCTGGTGCTGCTGGTGCTCAGTTCCCGGATGCTGGTGTGGGGAGCTGTCGGGATTGCCGCCGAGCTTGGTGTGAGCAGCCTTGTCATCGGCCTAACCGTCGTTGCCGTCGGCACATCCCTTCCTGAACTGGCAACTTCGGTGGTAGCCACCCGGAAAGGGGAGCACGACATCGCCCTCGGCAATGTGCTCGGCTCCAATATCTTCAATACCCTCATGGTCGTCGGTCTGGCCGGAGTCATCCAGCCCTTTGCCATTCAGCCGGAAGTTTTTCTGCGTGACATCCCCGTCATGGCCCTCCTTACGGTGTTGCTCTTCATTTTCGGATTCGGTTTCAGGCAGCAGGGCCGGATCAACAGGGTTAAGGGTGCGGTGCTTCTGGGATGCTACATTGCCTATACGGTTTATCTCGTCGTGGGCTCCTTTCAGCATGGGTGAGGATCTGCCTGCAACGTCATTCCAGCAAGCGGTTCGGCGTGTATCACCACCTTCCCGGCTTCCGGGATTGCATGGTAGATAGCTCCCTCAAGGCGGCTCGTTGCACTGTGGACCGCTTCCAGCTGTCTGTCGCCCGGGAATGAGCAGTGCAGGGTGATGAGGAGCTTGTCAGATTCCGTTTTCAGGAGGGTGATGTCGTGTACGTCCTCGATGGCCTCAATCTGGTCGGCGGCTGCATTGATGAGGGTGCGGAGTGAGGCGGCCTCTGTTTCTGGAACCGGGACCGTGGGTCTTTCGGTGTTCCGGAGCGGGTCGATGTGGATGCAGATTTCAAGATTCCCGTCAAGTTCCCGGTGGAGGTCATGCTCAAGTGCGCTTACGGCATCATGCGCCTCGCGGATGGTGAGCGTCTGCTCGATTTCCACATCGAAGGTCACATGACTCACTCCATTACTGAATCCTGTGGCGATGTTATGGGCGTGGAGTCCGTGGTTCAGGCCGGTTACGTGCACCCTTTCGGCAATTGATTCCCCGCTCAGGGCTACCGGTCGGGTATTTATGGTCATATCGGCAACCGGGAACTCCCTGTGGACCCTCTCTTCTATTTCCGTGCAGATTCTGCGTGTGTTTTCGGCTGAAAGCGTCCGGCTGTGGGTGATGGACATTTCGATGAATACCTGAGGCCCGGTGGGTTTTACCCTTATTTTATCGATGTCGATGACACCTTCGATAATCCGTGTGATTGCCTCCACCCGGTCGGCGATTCCCTCGGGGGCAGCATCGGTGAGGACATCGATGGTCTTTTTACCGAGCCTGAAGGCTGCGTTTGCGACAAGCAGCGCTACAACAATGCCGGCCGCAGCGTCAGCCCACCCGAGGCCGAGCCGGGCAAAGCCCAGGCCGGCCAGCACCACGGCGGAACTGAAGATGTCGGATGTGAAGTGCAGAGCATCGGCTTCGAGCGCCTGGCTGCCGGTCTCACGGGCAACACCGAGGAGGGCTCTTGAGCGTGAAATGTCGACCACAATGGAGAGGACTATGACGGCAATGGCATACCAGGTGACGTCGATCTCCGTTGTTCCTGACAGCAGCCGTTCCGTTGCCGCATAGATGATCCAAAGAGAGGTGACGAAGAGAAGGCCGGCTTCGATGAGTGCGGTGACGCTTTCAACCTTTGCGTGGCCGTAATGGTGTTTTCTGTCTGCCGGTTTGCCGCTCATCCTGACTGCATACCAGGTGAGGGCCGCTGCGCCGAAGTCGAGCATCGAGTGTGCCGCTTCGGAGATGATGCCGATGCTGCCGGTCATGATGCCGACCACAGCCTTCATGAGGGTGAGGAGGGCGCTGGCCGCAACGGAGGAGAGTGCGACCCGCTGTTTTTTTCCGGTGGTGTCCATAAGGAGCAAAATAGCACCATTTTGCTCATATTCAGCAGACCGGGAATGCTCCTTCGGCGATTTTGCGGGTAAAATCCTCGACCCGTGCCAGTTCGTCCTCCATGATGCCGGTGATGGCGCCCCTGACCTCTTCAATGCTGGTTTTCCCCTGGAGAACCACCCGTGCCGATGCCGCAAGGGGAGAGGAGAGCGGCCTGCCGATCTGGCTGCAGAGGAACACCGAGACCTCCAGAACGGCTTCTGTCTCGCGGTGGATGCGCCGGGCGATTTCAAAGGCAAGGATGTTGTAGATCTTCCCGGTATGGTTCACCGGGTTCTTGCCCGCTGCAGCTTCGAGGCTCAGAGGCCGGCCGAAGGCTATAAGGCCGTTGACCCGGTTGCCCCGCCCGACCTCTCCTCCGTCAGCTCCCTCGGCGGAGGTGCCGAGTACCGTCAGGTACATGCCGCCGGTCCCGCGCGAGGGGTCGTCGAGCGTATTGAAATCCACCTGTATCCCCTCGAACGGATGGTCCTGCTCTATGGCGAACTGCCTGAGTACCTCCAGTATGGCCGATTTCCTCATGAAATAGTCTTCGACGCCGGATATATGCCGGTCGACGAACGCCATCGCCACCGTCAGGGTGAGCTGCCCTGCGTTCCGGAACCCCATCACTTTCACATCCTCACCCGATTCCGGGAAGCGCTTCTTGAAACCGGAGGAGTTGATGAAGCGCTCCATCTGGAGGACCATCAGTTCGGTGGCGCTGAGGGGCGCATACCCTGCACCTGCAGAGGTGTCGTTTGCCCCGCTGAACTGTCGTGAAAAAAGGTCGATGAGCTCAACCGAGCCGGGCTTGATTTCGTTCTGAAACGTGATGTGGCGGAGCGGATCGACGAAGCGCAGGTTGTGCTGCAACCAGTTCCGTATCGCCGCTTCGACAATCTCCCCGACGGGGATCCTGACCCCCCGGTACCGGTATGTAGCCCTGTCTCCCAATATCATCTTCATCGGCTCGAGCACCCGGCCACCGCCCGGTTTCACCGCAGTACGTCCTGCAATGAGAAGCCCCTTGTCGAGGTTGTGGTGGAGGATCCTGCCGAACCGTTCACGGTATGTTTTCGACAGAGACAGCGATGCGGCCTCCATCACCGAGTCGCAGATGGTATCGGGGTGCCCGATACCTTTTCGCTCAACGAGCTCGACCCTCCGTCCTTCCGCCGTGGTGCCGCGGTCCTGTTCAACAATGATCCCCGCTCCCTTTTCCATCCCCGCGTTCTCCTCGGGTTGATCGTTGGCAAAGGGGGATAGTGAAAGGTATGAAACCCCTCGGGCTCTCTGCAAGGATGCAGCGTTGATTTTTGCATCCAATGCGGGTTGCTGGGTGTCTTTTTATATTTTGGAAAAGAGTCGGTCCTGAATCTATAAGATCAAAGCAGTTCGGATGAAAATCGGGATATCATGCCACCATACATACGGTGGCAGCGGAGCGGTTGCCACAGAGCTCGGCAAGGCACTTGCCGCCAAAGGCAATACGGTGCATTTCTTCAGTCAGGGGGCCCCGTTCAGGATGGGCTCGTTTTCACCCAACATTTTCTACCATGAAGTGGAGGCCATGCACTATCCGCTGTTCGACTGCCCGTTCCACTCGCTGGCACTGGCTTCGAAGATCGCGGAAGTAGCCTGGTATGAGGAGCTCGATGTAGTGCACGCCCACTACGCCATCCCCCATGCCATGAGCGCAATGCTTGCGCGTCAGATGCTTGAGGATCGATGCCCGGATGCATCCTGTTTCCGGCTTGCCACGACACTGCATGGCACTGACATCACGGTTGTCGGTGCCGACAGCGGCATGCAGGCTGCCGTCCGGCTCGTAATCAACAAGTCCGACGGGGTGACGGCGGTTTCGGAGTACCTGAAAGATGAAACGGTAAGGATGTTCAGTCCCAAAAAGGACATCGCAGTGATCCCGAATTTCGTCGACACCTCGCTGTTTACCCGGAGCGGGCACCCGGCTCTTCGTAAGGAGCTCGGGCTTGGTTCCGGAAAGACCGTGATCCATATCTCAAATTTCAGACCGGTGAAGTGCATCGGGGACATCATCAGCGTCTTTCACGGTCTCGTCGACAGTATTGATGCGACGCTTCTGCTGGTTGGCGACGGGCCGGAGAGAAGCGAGGCGGAAACGCAGGTGCGGAGGCTCGCCATAACCTCCAGGGTGCGTTTTCTCGGCAAGATCAACGAGATTGTTCCGCTCCTCTCGGTGTCCGATCTCATGCTGATGCCGAGCAATGCGGAGTCGTTCGGTCTTGCCGCCCTTGAGGCCATGGCTTGCGGGGTGCCGGTCATCGGCACCGATGTCGGCGGGTTTCCGGAGTTTATCGAAGATGGCCGCCATGGATACCTCTGCAGGCCTGGTGATGTGGCCGCGATGACAGAACGCGCTAAACGGCTTCTTTCAGACAGCGCTATGTGGGCTGCGTTTTCAGATGCATGCGTTCTGCAGGCAAGGCGGTATGAGACAGCGCTCATGGTCGACCGGTATGAGACGTTTTACCGGGAGCTTTTGGCGGAGGGGAAAAGAAAAAGCCCCTGAGATTCAGGGGCTTTCCGGGTGTTCCGGCAGATGGGTCAGTAGCGCTTGGTCGAAATGAGGACGGTGCGGTACTTTTCGAGGTTTTCGAGGACTTCGCCGGTGCCTCTGGCAACAGCAGTCAGCGGGTCTTCGCTGATGTGTACCGCAAGTTTGGTCTCCTCGTTGATCTTTTTATCGAGCCCCTTGATGAGCGCTCCGCCTCCGGCAAGGAACAGGCCGCGGTCAAGGATGTCGGCTGACAGCTCCGGTTTGGTGACTTCAAGGCTCTTCTTGATAGATGTGATGATCTGGCTGATCGGGGTGGCAATGGCCTCTCTGATGGTCGGGGAGTTGACCTCGCGCTCTTCGGGAAGTGCCGTGACGAGGTTGCGGCCTCTGACGGTCATGGTCATTTCCTTGTCGAGTTTGTAGGCGGAGGCGATCTTGATTTTTACATCCTCAGCCGTACGCTCGCCGATGGCGAGGTTGTAAGCCTTGCGGAAGTGGCGGATGATGGTGCTGGTGATGTCGGTGCCGGCAACGCGCAGCGATTCACCCGAGGCGATGCCTCCGAGCGAAATGACTGCGATTTCCGTGGTGCCGCCCCCGATGTCGACGATCATGTTGCCCATCGGCTCCTTCACGTCAAGTCCGATGCCGATGGCAGCAGCCATCGGTTCGGCGATGAGGTAGACCTCTTTTGCACCCACATGTTCGGCCGAGTCACGCACGGCGCGTTTTTCCACCTCAGTGATGCCTGAGGGGATGCCGATCACCATGCGGCGGATACCGAAGGAAAACTTGCTCTTGGTTTTGTTGATCAGTCCCTTGATGAGTTCTTCTGTGGCCTCGTAGTCTGCGATGACGCCGCTTGCGAGCGGACGGATGGTGACAATGCCCGGATGGGTCTTTTCGTGCATGAGAAGGGCGTCGTGGCCGATAGCGACGACTTTTCCGGTATTGCGGTCACGGGCAACGATGGAGGGCTCATTGAGGACGACACCCTGATCGCGGATGAAAATGAGGGTGTTGGCTGTTCCGAGGTCTATGGCAATGTCGCGGAACAGACTGTTGAATAAGCTCATGGCGGGCATGGATCTGGATGTTGTGCATGGGTGTCTTGGAAAAGAGCTCGTTTCCGCTGTGTTCCAAGGTGTTTGACCTCTAAAGTACTTAATAGAAATTTTTTTTCAAATGAAATCAGCGGTGCCGTCCTTACTATTTTATTTATGCTCCATCGGCTTTCCGCCTGCACTGAAAACCGCAATAGGCGCGTGGAACTGATTTTCAAGGGTGGCCGCTATTATGTACATTGTCACCAGTGCATTACAGGACTTCAACCTCAACGATTGTGGCAGTGCTCAAGCTTTACCGATTTCTCGATGACCGCGATGCCCTCTTCCGCCAGATAGGGCGCAGTGTTGACTTCGATCCCGAGGTCCAGCGGGCCGTTACCGACATACTCGAGGCCGTCCGCCTCCGCGGCGACATGGCCGTGCTGGAATACACCGAGCGCTTCCAGGGCGCAGTCCTCACCTCCATGCAGGTGCCGGAAGAGGATATCCTTCGCGCAAGAGAGGAGGCCGATCCCGCATTCATCAGGGTGCTTGAGGAGGCATGGGAGAATATCCTCCGTTTCCACCGCCATGAGGTGGAAAACAGCTTTTTCTATGAGGGTGAAGGCGGTGTCGTGCTCGGCCAGCGTGTTACCCCCATGGACAGGGCTATGCTTTACGTGCCCGGCGGCAAGGCATCCTATCCCTCTTCCGTCCTGATGAATGCGGCCCCCGCGCGCGTCGCCGGAGTTGGCGAGATCTTCATGACCACGCCCTGCGATGCTTCGGGAGCGGTCAGTCCGCACATTCTCGCCGCGGCTTCTGTCGCCGGCGTGACCTCCGTATACCGTCTTGGCGGCGCACAGGCCGTTGCCGCCTTCGCTTATGGCACCCAGACCATCCCCAAAGTCGACATCATCACCGGTCCCGGCAACAAGTATGTGGCCCTTGCCAAGAAGCAGGTATTCGGTCATGTCGCCATCGACAGCATTGCAGGCCCCTCGGAAGTGGTTGTCGTGGCGGACGATGATGCCGATGCGGAGTTCATCACGATGGACCTCTTCGCCCAGGCCGAGCACGATCCCGATGCATCGTCCGTCCTCATCACCCCTTCCATGCGGCTTGCCGAGGAGGTCCGTGACCTTGCGGCCGCCCGTGTCGGCTCCATGCTCCGCGGGGAGGTGATCGCAGAGGCGCTCAGCAACAACGGCGCCATCGTCGTGGTGGCGGACATTGAGGAGGCCTGCCGGGTCTCCGACATGATCGCTCCCGAGCATCTGGAGCTGCACGTGCTGCACCCGTGGGAGCTTTTAGCCTCGATCCGCCACGCCGGTGCCGTCTTCATGGGCGGGTACTCCTGCGAGACGGTCGGTGACTATTACGCCGGCCCGAACCATACCCTGCCGACCAACGGCACGGCGCGCTTCTTCTCGCCGCTTTCCGTGCGCGATTTCGTGAAGCACACCTCCATCATCTCCTACACCCGCAGGCAGATCATGGCGTGCGGGGAGAGGATCGCCTCCTTTGCCGACCATGAGGGGCTAGAGGCCCATGCTGAAGCCGTCCGGGCAAGGTTGAAGAAAGGATGAGGGTCGCGGATTTCGATTACCCGCTTCCGGAGGAGCGGATCGCGAAATACCCTCCCCTGCAGCGGGGTTCCACGCGACTCCTCGTCATCTGCCGCGAAGGCGGTACGGTAAGCCACGCCCGTTACCGGGAACTTGACACGTTTCTGCGGAAGGGAGACCTTCTGGTGCTCAACAACACCCGGGTGGTGAAGGCTCGCCTCATGGCTGAAAAGAGTACCGGAGCGGCGATTGAGCTGATGCTGCTCGAAAAGCACGGTCAGGAGCAGAGCCTCGTGCTCTTCCGCGGCCGGGTGAAACAGGGTGACCGGCTGCGTTCCCACGGCCATGAGTTCCTGGTTGAGGAGATCGTCGACCATGGGGTGGCGCGCCTCTCCCTCCCGGAAGGAAGAAGTATCCAGCCGGTGTTCGAGGCACATGCCGAAGTGCCGATTCCGCCCTACCTCCGCCGTCCTGCAGAGCCGGTTGACCGTGAGCGGTACCAGACAGTGTTTGCCGAGCATGCGGGATCGGTCGCCGCACCCACCGCATCGCTCAACATGACGCCCGAACTGCTCCTGCGCCTTCGTGATGGCGGCGTGGAGACCTCCTCCATCACGCTGCATGTCGGCCTCGGTACGTTTCTGCCCATCCGGGTGGACTCGATGGAGGAGCATGTGATGCACCGGGAGTTCTACTCCATCCCTGCTGCCACCATCGAAAAGATCCGTGCGACCAAGGCATCGGGCGGGCGCATCATCGCTCTCGGCACCACCGTCACCCGCGCCCTCGAGCATGCCGCTTTGTCACTATCGGGCCATTCCGGCCCCGGGCCTCTTGAGGGCGAGGCCGACATCTTCATCTACCCCGGATGCTCTTTCCGGCTCATCGATGCCCTCCTCACCAACTTCCACGCGCCCCGCTCGACCGTCCTCATGCTCACCGCCGCCTTCGCCGGTCCAGACCTTCTGCGCCGAGCCTACCGGGAAGCTCTCGACAAAGAGTACCGGTTCCTGAGCTACGGCGACAGCACCCTCATTCTCTGACACCCTCAAGGTGTACGGCTGCAGGTCTTGTGTTTTCTGCCGTGCGGCACCATCCCGCGGGGCGGCATGACCGGCTTAATTATTAATGGCGGCAGCCGTGGCGAAGCTTAGTAAGTTCGGTATCGGCGGCGTATGGATTGCGTGTTGGAGTTGGTTTTCTCTTGGGGGGATGGTATTTTTATCTTTTTGGCTTTTTGCGTGCCCCTGGAGGGTGCTTCCCTTTTTATCCATACACCAGCAATCTGTTTTCAACCCTAACACCCGGAGATAGACCGTATGAGCCTTGTAAATAAGTATCGTGCACATACCCAGGAGCGCGCACAGCTCGGAATCCCCCCGCTCCCGCTCTCTGCAGCGGAGACACGTGAACTGGTCGAACTCCTGAAGGCCTCCGCACCGCAGGAGAAAGAGTACCTTCTCGAGCTGTTCACCGAACATGTCAGCCCAGGTGTCGATGATGCCGCCCTTGAGAAAGCCGCATTCCTTGATGCCATCGTCAAAGGCGAGGTATCATGCAGCGTCATCTCTGCATTGGCAGCTGTCGGCATCCTCGGCACGATGCTCGGCGGATACAATGTCAAGCCGATGATCGACGCTCTTTCCAGCAGTGACTCCGCAGTGGCTGCCGAGGCTGCGGCGATGCTGAAGAAAACGCTCCTTGTCTATGATTCATTCGACGTGGTCGTCGGGCTTGCAAAGACCAACCGGTATGCGGCCGAGGTTCTCGAGTCATGGGCTAACGGCGAGTGGTTCACCTCACGGCCCGAGCTTCCTGAAAAAGTGACCCTGACGGTTTTCAAAGTGCCCGGCGAGACCAATACGGACGATCTCTCTCCGGCCAGCGAAGCCTTTACCCGCAGCGACATTCCGCTGCACGCCTTGAGCATGCTTGGAAGCAAGATGGATGATCCCATCGGCACCATCGCAAAGCTGAAAGAAAAAGGCCATCCGCTCGCCTATGTCGGTGACGTGGTCGGTACCGGTTCAAGCCGCAAGTCCGGCATCAACTCCGTGCAGTGGCACCTTGGCCAGGACATCCCTGCCGTTCCGAACAAGCGGACGGGCGGTGTTGTTATCGGCAGCATCATCGCTCCCATTTTCTTCAATACCGCAGAGGACTCCGGCGCACTGCCGATCCAGGCCGACGTCACCTCGATGGAGACCGGTGAAGTGATCGTCGTTTACCCTGCAAAAGGAATCATCGAGAAGAGCGGTCTGGAGATCGCCCGTTTCAGCCTCTCTCCCAACACCATCGCCGACGAAGTCCGTGCCGGCGGCCGTATTGCGCTCATCATCGGCCGTACCCTCACCGCCAAGGCACGAAAGGCCCTCGGACTGGGTGAAATCGACATCTTCAGTACCCCCGAGCAGCCTGCCGACAGCGGCAAGGGCTACACGCTCGCCCAGAAAATGATCGGAAAGGCCTGTGGCCTTCCCGGCGTAAGGCCAGGCATGTACGTGGAACCGGAGACCCTTACCGTCGGATCACAGGACACCACCGGAGCCATGACCCGGGACGAAGTCAAGGAGCTTGCCGCCCTCAGCTTCAGCGCAGATCTCTTCATGCAGAGCTTCTGCCACACTGCCGCCTACCCGAAACCTTCCGACGTGAAGCTGCACCGCAGCCTGCCATATTTCGTCATGAGCCGCGGCGGCGTTGCGCTGCGTCCCGGTGACGGCGTCATCCACACCTGGCTCAACCGCATGGTGCTCCCCGATACGCTGGGTACCGGCGGCGACTCTCACACCCGTTTCCCGATCGGCGTTTCCTTCCCTGCCGGATCCGGCCTCGTGGCCTTTGCCGGTGTGACAGGCACCATGCCGCTTAACGTCCCTGAATCCGTCCTCGTACGCTTTACCGGAGAGCTGCAGGATGGCATTACCCTGCGTGACCTGGTCAACGCCATTCCCTATGTCGCCATCAAGAAGGGGCTGTTGACTGTGGAGAAGAAGGGCAAGAAGAACGTGTTCGCCGGCCGCGTGCTGGAGATCGAGGGTCTTCCGAAGCTGAAGGTCGAGCAGGCCTTCGAGCTGTCCGACGCATCCGCCGAACGCAGTGCGGCCGCCTGCACGGTCCGCCTCGACAAGGAGCCGGTGATCGAGTACCTGAGCTCGAACGTCAAGCTGCTTGAGCAGATGATCGAGAATGGTTACGGAGACCCTGACACCCTTCGCCGCCGTATCGGCAAGATGCAGGAGTGGCTGAAAAACCCGACCCTTCTCGAGCCGGACGCCGATGCTGAATACGCTGAAGTGATCGAGGTCAACATGAGCGAGATCACCGAGCCGATCCTGGCCTGCCCGAACGATCCTGATGATGTTGCGACGCTGAGCGAAGTGCTGCTCGACGAGAGCCGCCCGAAGCAGATCAACGAAGTGTTCGTTGGGAGCTGCATGACCAACATCGGTCACTTCCGTGCGCTTGGCGAAGTGCTGAGAGGCCGTGGCCCGGCATCGGCCAGGCTGTGGGTTGTGCCTCCGACCAAAATGGACATGAACCAGCTCATCGCCGAGGGGTACTACTCCGTATTCGGCGCAGCAGGCGCCCGCACCGAAATCCCGGGATGCTCGCTCTGCATGGGCAACCAGGCACGTGTTGCCGACAACGCCGTGGTGTTCTCCACAAGCACCCGTAACTTCGACAACCGTATGGGCGCAGGTGCGCAGGTCTACCTCGGTTCGGCCGAGCTGGCTGCCGTTGCAGCTCTTCTCGGCCATCTTCCCGACAAGGACGAATACCTTGAAGTCGTCGGCCGGAACCTCAGCGGAGAGAAGCGGAACGACATCTATCGCTACCTGAATTTCCATACGGTAAAGGCAGAAGAAATGTCGATGCTTATGGATTAAAAAAAGTAAAAAAAGTTGTGGCGGGATATGGAATATTTTGCATATTCCGCCATACAGTGGGTTTCAAATCTCGCTGTTTTTTTTAATATGCTGAAGCTGAAGAAGCTGTCATTCTCTAAAACAACACAAACAACAATCGAACAATGAAAAAGCTTTTCATTTTCCTGTTCCTCCTGAGCTCAGTCTCTTTCGTCGGCTGCGCTAAGACCGAAGCACCTGCACCTGAAGCACCTGCAACCGAAGAAGCAGCTCCTGCCGTTGAGGAAGCAGCTCCTGCAGTTGAGGAAGCAGCTCCTGCAGCTGAAGAAGCAGCTCCTGCAGCCGAAGAGGCAAAGTAAGCTTCCGTTCAACGGATCCTTATTATTGAAAGAGACGGGCCAAAAGCCCGTCTCTTTTTTTTATGTATATGGCTACAGAAAAAAACCGCCCACGCTATCCTTGCCGGGAGCGTTTTTTTTGTTCCCCCTGATGTTGCTCTGCAATCCTTTTCATTCATTTCTGGTGGTTGCAGTGGTTTCTTTTTCCTGGAACCACGATGCACCGGCACAACGTACTGAATGTTCAGGCCCCGCGGGCCATCTGCCCTCCATTCCTGCCCCCTTGGCGTCCATCTCCCCCTGATTTCCACATGATCCGCAGACGGCAGTTTCTCCCGATTGCAGGACATTGGCCAAATACACCTCTGCCGATCCGATGCCGATCGCACCGCCAGACCTGCTTGACGAAATGCCCGTCCCTTACCAAGCAGTTCCCTTGGCCGAGATTTCGAGGGCCACTGCGGGTATACTGTTTCTGCTCCGCACTCTCTTCCGATGGCTCTGATTCCGTCATTGAGGAAAATACCATCATCGCCGCCGCATTCCATGCGACCTCGGCATCTGGACGGACAGTATCGTCGACGATCGCTTTCACTCTATCCGGTTGGCCCGGATCTACCTCGAATCACCAGAGAGGGAGAGAACTGGATCAAAGCAGTCGAAGCGATGACTTGGCGGCACCACAGGCTCACGCCGTATCATGCAGCACAAGGCCCGCTTGTCGAACCGTTCCGACGGGCAGAGCGCGTGGAGCTCTCCCTCGGCACGATCAGGTTCGCCCTCGACTGGAATCTGGTCCGGGATATCCGGCGCCGCTATCCCAATGCCCGGGTTCCACCGATGCCTCCTCCGACGCATCGTGACGCATCCGCGTGATCCGTTGCCGATGATGAAACGGTAGGGGAGAAGGGTTTCCGGTGGCGTCGTGAATGCGCTTACTGCATTCGAGTTCCCTTATGGCGATAGACTGCTGATCAAAGAGTGGTTCCCGGTTCGGGAAATCGTTCCGTACAGGCTCATGCAAAGGTCTCGGATGACTGAGCGGCCTGCAGTGCAGTTCCGCTCGGATTTCATCGGGACGTTCGTCTGACTATGAAAAAGGAGAAGGCGGGAGCCCGGTCATGATGGTGCCCCGGCTGCTGCGCGGTGGGGGCAGATGTTCAGCGGGTCTGAAGAAAAGGGTCCGCTTCACTGTCTTGGAAAAATCGACACTGGATTTTGTGGATGGCCACCGAGGACGATGGTGGCTGTCATCTGCCGGGGTAACGCAGAGAAGCCCCGCCATGTACCTCAATGCAGAGGAATGACAGGGCTCCTTGGTGTGTTAAGGACCCTCAGGAATCAGGGGATGGACAGTTAAGCGTCTCTATCGGTCTTGTTTGCAGAGATGACCTTCTGCTCGAATCGGATCTTCTCAAAGCGGCGATCATCCATGCGTTCAAATTCGTATGGGGTATTGCTGAATCTCGGTTTGGTCGCCTTGTTGACGTGTGTGCCGAAGATGTCGAAGTTGTAGCTGACCTTCAGGAAACGCTCTCCACCAGCTTTGCTGTAATCAGCGTTGCCGCTCGTGTAGTCAATGTAGCCGACCTCCACCGAGAGACCATCGTAGAC
>FUWD013298269.1_pt6 | contig 31890 bp, 45 predicted proteins | sample 1063281 | NCBI WGS metagenome assembly FUWD01 (sample SAMEA79048168, study PRJEB19326) | metagenome | biome: marine | reverse complement strand
GTTGGCAACTCAAGCCATTGAAGAGCACAAGTTCCAGTTTCGTGGCATGCTCGCGAACAGCACATGGGAGTAGAAAAGAGATGCCTTCGTTGATGCGGCAATGGATCGCAAGTGGTGCAGCGCGCTCCCCCCATCCTCGGACATCATTTCCTTGTGTGTGAACCTGTGGCGGATGGGGCGGTACCAAAGCCTAGAAGACAAGATCCGCTGTCCTGTGTGTCTCCCGCCTCTGTGCAAAGAAGTGCTGAAACGCGAATTGGCTGCGTTTCTTGCCACTGTTGCTCCTTCGTGGAAGTTCGAAGCACGAGCGAGCGAGCGCAACTGTGCTCAAATGGCGCACAAGCTTTTGGTTACTGAACACGACGACTTGACTTTGCTGGAGGCATTCCCGCGGATTGGTGTGCACAGCCTGACGAAGGCGGGAACGAAACTACATGCCATCGTCGTGCTGAAGCAAGACATCCCCACGTGGGCATATCACTTCATGCACAGGGTTGTGCCATTGCTGGAGGTGGGAACCAGCCTGCTGCTCGGTTCTGTGCGGCAGGACTTGCTGGCTTTGCGGGCGCTGCACCTACACCTATTCTCTCGCGTGCGGATACTGGACAAGCGCTCCCGCTCGTCGCGTCGGAGCAAAAAGATGCAAAACCTGCATGATATCCTTTTCAATATTTCATTCCGTGCGGCGAACAACTTGCGCACTGCGTCCTTGCGACTCGTGTATGTTTTGAATTGCGAGTTCGCGGGGTGTGCGACAAGTGCGGCGGGGCATCAGATCGAATTGAATGCCACTAGCTTGCAGAAGTCATGCAAGTAGCTGTTGCAACACGAGTTGCTGCGGCCAGAAGATGGGAAAGCGAAAAGTTTGTCGCTGATGCACAGGGGGGTGCGGGAGTTTGCGACCCACTCCAAGAGCTCCGTCCAGCTTTCCAGACTTAGCATGAACATGCTTGGCAGGGCCGCGAGGCTCACGAACACGCTCCCTCGCGACTGTGGTCCTGAACTGTACACAACGATCATCGGACAAGTGTTGAGCAAGCTGAGATCGCAGATCTAGTATCGCATGTTTACATGTTACTCGTACGCGGAGTGTCCTCTCAGCAGCACCGCGACCTCCATCTTCAGGGCAAGCACACAGGGTTTTCTCCCTGAGCAGATCGGTGATATTGGGAGACAAATCCACGACGAGACGGACGACTCTTTGCTGGCGCTCATGTTATTGCAAGGGAAGTTAAAATTCGACGCAAACATGGATGATGCTGTACAGGCCATTCATGCAAAGATACTATTGAGGAAGGATCCGACACTGTGGGCACAACGCCTGATGCTCAAAATGAATACGGTCGAGACGGAGGACATGAAGGCGGGTGAGGCGCGCCTGAGGATTCGCGCACTGCCATCAATCGCAGACAAACCCCACGAATTTGATGCTGAAGCGATGTCGCGTTTTGAGAACTTGCATTTCTTGGATGCGCTGAAGGACATGGGCGACCCCGAGAAGGCGATGACCATGAAGGAGAAGATGTCGTGCACCGAAGACATTCAAGAGTGGTTTGATGGAACGTAATAATTAGTTGCCACACCAATGATCCGTTTGGGTATGTTACACAAAGATGCCACCTCTAAGTTCACTTTTTCTGCTCGGAGGACTGTTGGTTGTTGTCGCATGGATTGGATTCCAAGTCTCAAATTAGCGCAGTGAAAATATCAGGAATCCGACCGTACACCTTTTCTGGGGATTTTGGGACCCCCCTGCCCCACTTCCTTCGTGCGTGCTCGACGCCAAGCAACGGTGGAAGACGCTTGGTGCTAGAAATATCGAAGTATGGACACCAGAGAAACTCGAGCCGATCGTGCGCAAGCTTGGCGGCAGCGAGGCATGGGACGCCGCCAACAAGATTTAGAGGTGTGACATCGCCCGCTACGCCCTTTTGTTCGACCAGGGGGGAATCTACGCGGACGTGGATTGCTATCCACAGCCACAGGCATGGGCTTCAATGCAAAAATCAGACAAAAACACTTGGGTATTCATCGAGGCATTCATTTCAAGCAGGTACGCCCACAAGATGGCAAGGCTATACCCGATTCGAATGGGAAAGCCCGAGGTGCCGATGCGAATCGCCAACTATGCCATGGGGGCATCCAAGCCACGCGTCATTTTTTACCTGCAGTGCTTCATGCTCGCTTGTGATCGCATTTTGCGGTCAGGTCGCCTGCCCAAGATCCCCAAAGGTTCCAAGTGGGGGCCCGAATCGTACAACGTGCTCTTCACGACTGGGCCAGATGTGATTAGCGAAGTGTTCGAAAACACGCCAGACGAAACCACGCTCGTTATTCCTCGAAAGCACATGCGTCACAAGGGGACTGGGAAGTGGAGAGAGCAATCCGATCTTGCGTTTGCATAAAAAACAAATGGCATCGTCATGGTCTGAAGAGGATGAAGATGATGAGCGTCCGAGCGAACTGCTCGTGGAACCCCAAACCACCAAGCACCCTGTCCCACCCGAGTGCCCCCCGTGGGCCTCACACACGGTACAAACATATTTGGAATCAGCAACATTGCTGGCAGAAACGAGCGAAGAGACATGCATCGGATGGGAGTGCGAAACACCCTTTCGCGCGGTAATTCAATCCAACGTGAGCGGGAAGAGGTGTTTGCTGCGATCCGTCGTGCACAAAAAAACAGCAAAGCACATTCTTCCATGCTGTCACGTCGGAGATCACTGGGATGTAACAGTGTTGGGGGAGTTTTTGGACCCAACACCAATCAAGATACACCTGCCAACTGCAAACAGCGACAAGTCGTGTTTCGCATCTGGCATACTTGTAGGGGACGTGGCTGAAGACACAATCCTGGCGGGTTTTCTCGACGTGACACAAGAAGGATCGCGACTGTCGTGTTCGAATGATTTGGTCTTTGAGTGGCTTGAGATGTTGGATGAAACGATTGTGCGTAATCTCTTGGAAAATTTTGAGTTTCCCTACCAAGAGACTTGAGACAAATTATACTTACTCCTCCCAGATTAGTTCTACTTCTTGCTCCAAAGTGTGCGCATCATCAAACTCCAACTCAATCACATTATCATCCTTGCAATGCACGTCATGCAGTGGCCCCAACAGCCGAAACCCAAATCGCACGACGCTTTCCACCAACTTCCTTGCCATTGGTCCGCTCTTGTCGATTTTTGTATCGGCTGGGATACCATTTTCAATGGCAAACCAAAGGTTGTTGCACGCCTCTTGATGATCCGCAACAAACCAATCCTTCAGGATGCCAACTCCCAAGCAACCGACGTCTTGTATCTTGCAGCTGTATACGTGTGGCAAAGCAAATTCACGACACTCGTTGGCTTCCTCATACGTGGGAAAGGCTCCCAAATATTCCTGTTGTGATTTTGATCTCGAACGCCTGATTTGCACCAGGTAACACTCGGGTCCGACTCGCGCCCAGTTTGACTTTTCTTCCATGATTGTGCAACGGTGTCGCGATGATGATTCAACCGCTTCTTGGGTGCCAAACAACGTTCTTTGCACCGACCTTCCCAAAACTGAAAGGATCCGACTCTAGTCTAGCATGAGTTGCGTACTTGCGTGTTCTACATGTGTGGCGTGCGCTGCGATTGCCTGGTGCATTAACTCTTTCGATGGAATGGGGTCCCATGTTGACCTGAACTTGGATCATTTTTTGCAATTCCCAGTTGGGGTCGACTCGTTCGCACACAGTCCAGTGTTTCGAGTCCCAACATCAACGAACGGCGCTCTGCTTGTGCTTGCTGTAACATGGGCATTTGGTGGGACGGTGTACGAGAGGCTGGTTGGGACGAATATTCGTTGCCTGCAATTGTGTGCAACGATTGCGGTTATCCTCTGCGTGTATGATTCGGCAGCAGTCATCCGTTTGCACGAGGCTAATCCATCACTTCACACGGCGCATTGGCAATTTTGCGGTCCGTGCTCTAAATATATTCAGGGTGCCGAAGCAGTGTTTGCTCTCGACGTGTCTTGCGGGTTCGAGCTTGGACATGTACCCGCCGCTGCCATTGTCCTTGATCAAAATGGAACTCGAGCAGTGTTGTTACGGCCATCTCGACAGACTTTCAGCGGACATCGCGTCTGTGATCACGTCCAATTGCACATGCACCCACATCGTTTGAGCATGCGTGCCCGTATCTGGGTAGCTGTCTGGCGATTGCTGTGCGTGTTTGTGATTACGCATGTGTTTGGGATGTTTGCGGAATGGAGTGTGCCTCATTTGTTCGCGAATCGTTTTGATTCTGTACAACAACAAAACGCGTGTGTGAAGTCTCATGGAGCAATCGCGGGACTGGCGCCCACTTCGCAAAGCGGAGCGAGTGTCAGCGGACCACGACTGGGGCCCAAGTGCCAAAGTGGCGGGTGCCAGCATTCTGCCATTCATGGTCGACGAACACCACAAGCTTGTGTTCTTTCTGCTCGGTCGAGAGTGCACGGTTCAATCGTGGGCTGCGGGGTCTGATCGCCTCTCCGACTTTGGTGGCGGCTTGCTGTCCAGCAAGGACAAGAGTCCCGAAGAAACTGCTGCGCGCGAATTTGTCGAAGAAACGCTTGGGGTGGTCAAGTACTTTCTGCGCGACAAGGTAAAGCGCAGGGCGCGATCGGACTTTCGAGACATTGCGCTATCCCTGAAACGAGGCGAATACCTGAGGAAAATTGAGACAGCGTACACAACGAATGAAGGCGATATTCGTGTGTTTGTGACGTTCGTTACCCCCATACCGTGGGATCCAAGCTGCATCAGGCGCTTCCAGGAATGCCGAAACCTTCTGACCGCCACGCGATCGCTTCTCACCCACCACCCTCGACCCCTCCCTTCCTCTTTGACTAAACACGAGAAGGAAGCCATGTTCCCACGCGATAGAGCCAAGAAACGATTCAGGCACGAGTGGATCCGAGACCATGCCGCCATCATAACCAGCAAGCCACAGACACCTTCGTGTGCGCCTTCGTGGAGAAGCCATTCTAGTCCACACATCAGTGTCGGCGCTAGCTCTGCACCTTCTTGGCGACACACGACACCTGACAAAAAGCCTTCCGCGTTTTGGCATGCGCGCCAGTCCCTCCCTGTGATTCTTGGCGTGCGAGAGTGTTACCTTGAGAAAACACAGCTTCAACTGTGGAGCGTGCCGAAATTAGCGCAAGCACTTCGTCACGAAGGGCGCATGGTGTCCCACAGCTCCCAGATCGAGAGCATGCGAGGAACATTCTTGCCAGTGCTGCAAGCGGTGTTAGATGACCTCACGGCGCAAATGCCACACCATTTCTACAAGTCGCCACACCTTGCAGTTGTTGCTGGGGCGGTCGGCAAAGGCAAGGGTCGATGAATTACAAAAATGGAAGAAAGTATACCGTCCATTTTAGGATATCACCAAAAAGATGGGAGGCACTTCGAATCACCCAAGGCACTCGTGCGATACTACAAGAACATCTTTCAACCAAACACTGCCCCAAACCCCAGGGCCAAGTGTTACGGCTTTGTTGTGGTGATACCTGTTTACGAAGGGGCGGGCTACACAGTAAAACGACATTTCAGAAACGAGCAGTGCATCGCAGATCACATGGAATAGAGGGGGTGTCATCAGAAGAGATGACCACTCCATCAGACACTGGATACAACAAATATCACCCGATTTGCCTGCCGAGCGCGAGCTCGCCAGATGGCTCGCTTGTCTGGACAAAGGAATGACGGCGGTTTTGCTCTGCTCTCACGAACTTCAGCACGAGCTTGCGCATCGCGCTTTGTGTCGCATGATGGAACACGAAGGGTTTGTTGTGCCAGACAATGTCAACACGAAACGAGGGGAAGTGCTGGTGCTGGCGCAACAGCTTGCTGAATTGTGCTACCAGCTGTCGGTGACAGACATGAACCGATTCAGGCCATGTCTATCATTTTCAGTTGAGGATGACAAAGACTATGGGATGGTTTTGGGTGAGGGAGGCGATGGATGATTAATTGTTTGGCAACATGGCAGGTCTACAAATTACCACGTCTATGACAGTTAGTCGCCCCAGCGAAGGCAGTGACGAGGAAGCTGTAGAGGGCTGATTGCTTTGGCTTGAGACAGGTTTGCTGCTTGCAGCCGCACGAAAAACCCAGCTTGAGGCACACTTTTTCGCACAAATCCCAAGCACCTGCATGTTGGAGACAGCACAATACTTGGCAATGGCGGATCTGTGTATTCTGCATCCCTGATCCCATCTTGTATATCCATCTGGACCTCCACCGCCAGCATTGATTGAGACGGGCACAGCTGCGCGCTGAACTTGGAATCTGGTCCAACAATTGGAAGAATGGCTCCCGACGCGAGCATGCATGGCCTGGACGCTCTGAGTTTTCCTGCGAGTGGTGGCAGAATGGCTTGAGAAAAAGGGTGCGCTCCATGCGCCGAGGCCTCGTCTGCTGCTGTTGCCACAACCCTGAACATTGCATCTGCTGCGTCACTCGACCAGTGCAAAAGAGGATCCTAGCTTGCACCGATTGCAAACACAATCCACCCGTTCTCCGCATCAATCACAGACCCAGACACGCTTTTGCGCCAGGCGCCTGGTAAGTGGGCCGAGATGTTAATGATTGTGGGTTTCTGCATCACGAGAGCAGACGGCCATGGCATGCCCCCTTCCCATCGATGAGATTTGAGCGTGACATGTTTACCCCACCGCAAAAGGATGGTAAGAGTAATCACTGGTGCAAGAAAGAGTCGCGTGCGCGAGGTGTTTTCCCACACGCGAATGCCAGAGTTGCATTCAAATTGCTCTACGAGTTCGGTCGGCAAGGCATCTGGGAGCTCGTCGGGGTCCCACGTCGCTTCGTCCCGAGCTCCAATTGCATGAAACTCGCCTTCCAAAAATGCAGAGGCTCTGGGTTTTGTCGACTCCCAGTTTGCAACTGCATCCAACCCCAACAGAGAAAAGATTGTTTTTTCGGCGATCGTGACTTCGCAAAAGCGGCGCGCGGCAATGGTAGCTAGCTTGATGGCCGTGTAGTCGGTGAAGGGGCACCATCCCACGAGCGCCGTTGCCGCGATATCATCTGGCACATCTCCCACACTTTCCTCCATTTTGTGTACACTCATTCCTCGAGCAACCCATTGGCATGCAAAGAGAACGCAGCGCCGAAAATCCACCCACACGCTCTCCGTCCAAATAAATCTGTGGCAACGTCTTAATGCCAACCTCGGTCTTGAACTTGACTCTATCGGATGCATCGGACAAGTCCACCACGACTTGTGGGAGCTTCAGGCGCCTCAACAAGTCCTTGGCTTTTGTGCAGTATTCACATCCTTCCATGGATACAATCACAAAGTGCTTGCCAGGCACTGTACCAATTGCTGGAATCGTGAACTGCTTGCCACTTGCCATGAAGCTAGCTTTGTATCAAACAGATGGCTTTAATCCTGACGACAGGGGATTCATTCAGGTCGTTCTGGCGGACCGCCGCGGCTGGCTTTCGCAGGGCTGGGCGTGCATCGCAGCTCCTCCGTCCATGCGAAGCGACAAGGATCTTACCTTTCGAATCTCGCTGCTGTCGGACCAGGACATGGACCAGAAGTTTCCAGACTTTAAAGGACTCTCGGTGTGCGACATGTCGAAAAATCCTTCCCACATCTACCTTCGAATGAGCAACTGGGGCAGAGTCCCAAAGGCATCAGGGTATTCCAGCCTCGCAGAGTACAGGACATACTTGGTGAATCACGAGGTTGGTCATGCGATTGAGAAGCGAGAGCATGCTACATGCAGTGTTCCTGGAAGCAAAGCTCCCGTGATGATGCAGCAGACAAAAGGAACGGGCGAGTGCACGCCCTATCCATGGTTTGTGTAAGCAAATTGGTTCCTTCCGATTCAGTTCATGTCAACCATCCGCTGCCTCTTGTTTTGGAATGGGGCGGGGATCTTTTTTGCCAGCACATGCAAATCGGACTCAATCTCGAGCATAAGTTGCATCTACTCCCGCCTTACTCCAGTGCGAGCCTTATGTTGTTTGTAACTCTGCAGCTGTTGCTTGACGTACCTGAAGTAGTTTGCGATAACGATGCGGTAGCCGTCCGTTTTGCTGATGAATCCGAACTTGATGGACAGAGCCCCAATGATCCAGAGCGGAAAAGCTGCGCCGAAGATGTCGTTGGCCATGCAGTAAATGCCGCCTGCGACAAAACACGCGCCTCCCACCCAGACGAAATCGCTCAGGCGCTCTGTCGTGTCCATGTCAACGTTCTGACCCTAAATTCCGTCGTGCTTAAGAAGTGCCAGGAACTTGCCAAATATCGTGTGGAGCTGGTTCCCGACCTTGTTATCTTGCTGCGCTGAAAAGTTCTTCAAGCACCCTTCGATCAGCGTACAGCCCGCGAAGATGGCAAGACCGATGTAGATCGTCCACCGACCAGGGAGGTCGGGGTCTTCTTCGTCTTGCGTCTGTCGTTGGACCACTCGAAACGCGACGTACAGAAGAAAGCCGTAGAGTCCGACATACACAGCCACCAACCCTGCCACCAACCCTGCCACCAACCCTGCCACCTCACCCCACGCCTCAAGGTTGCCTGACCACATGTCTTGGCCCTGCTGCGAAAACAAGCTACCAGCACGGTTCGCGATCCCGCTCGAGCTCACCACAATTACGTTTTGCCCGTTTTCCTCGTTGATGGACTCGGCAACCTGTACTTGATTTCCACCAAAGCCCGCCATGGCCTCTCTGATCGAGTCAAAGTTGGGTGGCACATAATGCGACGTTTGGCCCTCGCTCTCTCCCTCAGTCAGTTGTGGTTGCGGTGGTGGTACACTTGCATGACCTGCGAATGGATCGAATAGCGATTCAGTCTGGCATATTTTCTTGCTCATGACAATAGAACGAATGTTGTGAGGGATGGTGCAAATTGGGGAGTCCCAGCCGCAAAAGAATATTCTGATGATTTGCGTGCGGTGCTCAGGGATTTGCCGCGTGGCGGTGGAAGATGATCACTCAACCGCGATTTCGTGAGGTCGACACACGGCCCAATCATTCAGACGCATCCACGGCACAATCCTGGCCCAAACCCCCTTTGCATTTCTTGCGGATTTTAGCATGGTGTGCCACGCTTTATAGATTCCAATCTGATCGCGCTCCGTAAAGCTTTCCATTTCTTTCATGACCAGCTTTCCAAGAACAAGGGACAGAGGTTCACCCTCTTTTGATTTTGCTGTCGCGTCTCTCACATAGATAGAAGTTTCAAGACTCGGGGCAGGTACCTCAATGGGAATTCCTTCCGCCTGATACAAGTCGAGCTGATTCTTCGCTGCTTTGGGATTGTGCATCTTGTTTTGAATTAGAATGAGGCACTCGTCTAAGTACCCCATCGAGCGACATTCGGAATGTTCGTTCATTCCTACGAGAGGTTTTATCCCCGACGCATTCGGCTTCAGATACGCTTTCACGACGTCCGTGGGTCCCTGCTTCAGGCAAATGGTTGCATCCACCCACAAGATGGAATCAAACCCCACTACGAACGATGAGTAGTTATGCTTTGCCCGACGAGCTTGCCGACGCGGTCCGACGCCGTCGTCTTTGGGAACAACGATTACCTTCCATGGAGCAGGGGGCAGGCGACTAGGATCAGATGCGCGCTCAGGGTCGGTGAATGCAAACCAGGCAGCCACGTCTGATTGGTGAGGAACGGGCTGCGCTTGCGGCGTGTCAGAATCGCCGAAAAAAGCCGTCATGACCGCGATTGTTTGACCACCTGTGGCCTGCACTGGGAGTTTGTGTGGGAAGACGGAGTGATGCAACTGCTCTTGCGGTTCTTTTGGAATGCGCTCGTTCGTTGGCCACCGCAACAGGTCCCGTCTTGGCTTAATACCTCTGCTTTGGCGTTCCACACTGAGAGCGAGGGACATGCGCATGAGCAATTCAACGATCTGGCGTTCTGCACTGGGGCATTTGACGTCACAGCTCTTCGGGTACGGGATGCATCTGTGCAACACGCGCGGGACTCCGTTAACTGCGACAAAGTCGAGAGCGCAGAAATCGCACCCGATGGCCACCCGCTCTGCGCGCCGAATCCAGTCTCCAAGACCAGCGCGCACAGGCCCGTTGCACTCTCCAGTGAGCAGGTTCCTAAAACTGTTGGTGGGCATATGTTGTATAAAATGCACGACGCCGTAAAAACACCAAGCTCGCACGGCGGACTCATCGCACATTTCCTACCCTGGCGAGACGCGCACTCTGGTTGGTGGCCATGCTGCCGCCTGGAACGCCCACTACGTCTTTCCATTGCCGATTAAATCGCCTTCCGCGTGCTCCTCAAACTGGATGCAAGGCACATTTCTGCGAGCGCAGAGGGCCTGCAGCTGGAGCGGGTTGCACAGGTATGCCAAGTACGTGGAGCTCTCCCTGCGATCCCGCAGCAAGGAGTATAGGTTTAGGGTGATCGGTGTATCGATTGGAGTCAATTCGTACGCATTTGGATGCCTGACAAACATGTCTGTTTATTTTGTTGCATCAATCAAAATCGTCGTCTCCCGAGCATTCGGGAAGGTATGGACTCATCAGGCACAGCAGCACACGCTCCATTACCTTGAACTTGACCAAAAAATCACGGATTTCGTCAAGAGTTGGCTCCGCGTCGGCAATGATTTGGTCCACTCTGGATTGCAACTTGCAAACCTGAATGACCGCAACGATCATGCAGATCGTGGACAAGATGGAGCACACGCATCCAACTAGCACGACCACATTGAAGAGATTGATTCGTTCTGTAATGTCTTCGATCCACCCGCTGCTTGCTCGTGGTCGTGGCACAAGTTTCTGCTCGATTTCTAAAGGTTCCATAAATGTTTGCTTTATTTGCAATGCACACACGAACATGCATGCCACCTGAAGAGTCTCTGCAACTCTTCGCTCGTGCTGGACGTCATCATAACCCCAATGGCTGCGCCCTGGCGACCTTCCCCCGCAGAGTGGGGTTCTGCCCCTCGCAAACCACGCGCGTGACCCGTGGCTGTCCCACCCTTGTATCCCTTCTGCAAGAGTTCGATTCGAGCGCGAACTTTGCTTCCTTCTTGACTGCTTGCGGAATGTTGCGCTGATTTGTCTGCCATGCATGCGTCCGCGAAAAGAAGATGTGCACTGTCGAGTTCGCATGATTTGCGAGTGGATTGCAACAAAGCGCCATGGAAGAATCCAAGCCACGGAGAAACAGAGAGCAGAAAGAAGAGGTCATCGCGCCATCGGGAGACCTGTTCAACTTGCACAACGGTGGGCAGGAGCAAATAATCCAACCAATGGGCGGACCTACTTCGCAGGAAGACACGCCGCGTGAGGAAGAAAATGAGGCGCATATCTCTTTAGACAGAAAAAAAGAAGAAGAATTTGTGATTGAGCCATCGTTACCAAGCAGGATTGATATGGATGATTACACCGAGCGCCCCGTGACCATTTCCCTTCCCGCTTGCTGGTTGGCGTGGTTTGAGATTCAAAAATCTGCTTCTCAGACTACGTTCTTGCCTCTGGATGTTTGGAACGTGTCCTCGCGGGCTTCGCGCGTCCAAGCCCTGGCGCAAACCTTCTGGATGCAGCAAAGGACAGATCCCGTGCTTCTCGGCGACACCTTTCGTAAGATGATTCGTTCTTCACCGACGACGCATGGCAGCCGCTCAGGGTCGAAGCTTCAGATGGATGCGCAGGTTGACCTCATGGTGGATCCGAAGATGCGGCTTCGCGGCAAGAGCATTCGCTTGGCTGATTAGGACATGTTCCTGGCTCACCACTCCCTGCTTGTGTGGACGCCCCCTCGGTGCCTCGCGCAGCACGTCCCGTCCAGGATTGCCAAGATTCGACACGATCGGTCCAAGACACTGTTCTGGGTGGTGTGCCCGTGCTGGGGTTTAACTGCGGATCAGGGCGCGCTCGCACTCTTGCTCTCTCAGGGTTCCACGGGCGGCATTGTGTCGGCGGTGGCGGCGGCTCAGAAGGACAAGCAGTGCGGGGCGTTCACTTTGCCGTGGTCTCGTTCCAGAACGATTCGGTGCAGGGGCACATTTCCTGGGCTGCGGGGGTGCTGCAGTCGCCGCGAGAGGCTCAAGTCGGGAGACATTTCTTCGGAGGACGACTCTGATAGTGATAATAGTGCCAGCGACAGCGATTCCGACACGGATTCAGACGATGGATTTGGCGTTTCGTCTCGACCAACCCCGATCAGAGACGTTCGAGTGAGGCAGATGGCGATGGATGTGCACACCAGTCTCCCGATGCCAAAGGCGCGCAAGTACGACCCCTCCAAGCATGGTGCACGAGGACCAGACGGATGGCTCTTCGACCCTGACTTGGACGTATTTGTCACTTTGGTGGACCAGGGGGAGCCCTGGCCACTCGCGACGTTTGTGTTTCCGAACAGCTTGTTCAGCTCCTCGAGAGACGACTCTGGTGGCGGTAAACCGAATGAAGACAAGTTGCGGTGGAAGATTTGGGGTTGTGATTGGAACTGAGAACTCATTCAGAGTCTGAAAATTCAAGTGCAAGCTTCAGCATCTCCTGCCTGGAGTGCGCAATTGGCATGGATTTGACCCTGCTTTTCTTCCTCTTGAGTGCATGGGATGAGGCGCGGGAGCAGATGAGCTCGGAGTGCCCGAACTCGCGGCACAGGGAGCACTGTCTCAGCGGGCATAGCCTCTGCGAATGCATGGGGTTGAGGCACATGTAGCAAAATCCCTCAAATTCGCGGGAAGTCTTGCCGCTGGACCCCTATTTCGTGAGGGCACGCAGGCGAGCAGCGTTGGACGTGTGCTCGTACCCCTCTTCCGTGCTGACCGTTTTGGATAACACACTTAAGTTTCCGTGCATGATTTTGAGTAAGCATGATGTTGGCGCAAATCCGTCTTTGGCAGTCGCATTTTCTTCCATCACTTTGTCAAGTGACGAAGCTCGATCTTCACGTAAGTCAGGGCGGTCTTCAACCCTCCCACTGGCTGCTGTGTCTGCATGCCTCTGGCGATGCGCTTCTCCATGTTATCGACCAGCTTGTGCAGATGCTTGACGTACTCTGCTTTTGTCGCGAAGCTCTTGTTGGTGTACTGGCAGACGAACTTGCCCTTGCGCATCAGCGGGGCGTCGTCTTCGTCGCCATCGCTCTCCACGATGAAATCGCGATCTTCCTCCGTCTCTTCGTCCTCCTCACTTTCCTCGTCCTCGTCCTCGTCAGAATGTTCCATCGGCTTGGATGCTCCCCGCCGTCCGCCCGCCAGGCCACTACTCTTCTTTTTCTCAACTTCGTACACCTTCTGCAGGAGCTTCTGCATCTGAGTCTTCGTTAGAGGCTTGCCAAGCTTTTCCTCCATACTTTCTTTCATCTGGCGCGCCTTGTCAAGCACAACTTCCTTGAGCGAGGCATCCATGGTTCGACTTGGTTTGTTGTAGACACGAAGAATAAAAAAAACAAGTGTGTGTGTGCTTCAAGACCCTGACCCTGGATCAACAAACCACTTCGGTGGTTGTGCCATAGTGCCTGGTTTGGTCACAGAGGGACCCGTGCGCGGGCGCAGGTAGGGATCCCGTGCGTGAGTGCTTTCCATGGCGACGTCACGCATGATGGCTTCGCGCACCTCGAGAGGTTCGATCAGCCGATCGGCCGACATGATCATCATGCGGTCTGCAAAGTCGGCCTACAGGTCGGGCGCGTACTTGGCGGCGTTTTCGTACAGGAGCTGGTCACTCCCATCGCGTGCTGGGTAAAATCTCGGCTTGCTAAAGTCGATGCGGGATCGGTCGGGGAAGCGGAATCCCCACGCATCCGTCATTGGCATGCGCTCGCTTCGGGTGACGCGCTGGGGGTTGCGCACACCCTGGGCGGCGGCGTCCTGCTTCACGAGCTCGGGCACCGTGTGCACAGCGGCTGGCAGGTGCCTTAGCCCAAAGTCTCGGTCTGCGACGCTCGGATTGCCTCCGTTGATCACGTTGGAGCCTCGATCGATCCTGCCGTTGGGTCTCATCATGCCAGTGTTGGCGGGCAAGATCTGCCTGTCGGCGGCCTGCCTCCCAGTGAGGCCGCTTGGAGCAGCCTGGAACGCCATGGACTCGTCCTCCAGCTCGTCTTCTTCTCTTGGCGCTTTCATGCGCATGGGCCTATGGCTCTGCGCGTACGGGGATGTTTCGTGAGGGCGAGAATGCTTGAAGTCGTACAGGATGGAGTGCGCGGCTTCCTCCACCCAGTCGTCCGCCAGGTATCGGTGGCGCTGGGGCGTGTCGAGTCCTCCGCGACTTCCTCTCGGTCGGAACACGGTCCTGGCTCGCGTCGCCGAGGGGTGCTTTGTCCATCGCAGGGCCGCCGAGGCGTTGGCATCGTCGGCGACCTGCCCCACAGCATGAGGCACGATGTCGGGCTGTGGCAGCGAAAATGCCCCAGGCCCAGCGCCGAAGGATTTCTGCTGCTTGCCACTGGTTCCAATGGAAGGATCCTGGGTCCAGCCCAACCAAAAGTCGGCCCGTTTCCTGAGTTCCTCGTGGCGCAGAGGGTTGGTTTGGCGGTCATCCACCGATTCCATCCTGTTGGCCGCGTCGACCAGAGCGCCAGCAATTCCGTCGGAGAGGTCGCCCATAATGGCGACTGCTTGAGGGTCTTCCGCCAGATCCCGCATGGTCACGTGCCGTCCTCCCTGGCTTTGGGACCACTAGGTGCTGCGCGTGGCCGCCTGCCTGCCCTCGGACGGATCGCGAGGCCTCTGTGGCAGCGGGTACGGGCTTCTCATTGCGCTCGTTGGCTGCGTGATCGGACCGATAAGTGCTTCCATGTCACAATTCCTTTTGTCCACAGTGCTAATACAAAAACGCAACAAGACAAAGAAAATGTCTCAGTCCAATCTTTTGTCGACCGCAACTCTCGCAGCAAGTTTGGCGTTGGCGGGTGCCGCGCAGATGATCACCATCGAAAACGCTGGAACTCAGATCCACAGGGGAGGAACCAATGCTCTGTGGTACAACAGAGACCTGGCACGATCAACCATCGTGCTCCTGGCGCTCGGCATCTTTGCTGCGACCGTCGTGTACTGCGTAAACCCTCACCCCGAGTCTGTCGCGAAGAACAATAGCAAGATGGCCACGGCGGCGATCGTCGGTGTGGTCTTGGGTGGCTTCGCGTGGTACGCGAGCGACTATACGCCGAAAACCCCACTTTCGCTGAGTTCCGCCCGCACCCAGAATGACAACAAGCAGGCCAAGTGGAACGGGCGTATCTTGATGTCGGTCGGAGTGGGACTTGGTGCAAGTGCAGTCACCTTGATGATTTAAATGTGACATGAACAGACAAAACAACTGTCAAGATGAGTGTCGCACCTGCAACATTAATCACTTTGGGTTCGGCTCTCCTTCTTGCAGGAGCCGCCCAAACATTTGCGGATGCTCGCTTCAAGCGAAGCAACCACGAAATCTTTGGCAGAAATCATCTCGCACATGCCTCGGCCATTCTTCTCGTCTGTGGCATCCTCCTGTCAGTCGTTTTGATTCTGATTTAGCCCGAGGGCCACTCAGCCTTCACCATGGACTGGGGCACTCTCACAATCGGTGCAGTGAGTGGGTTTGCCCTCTCACGGATCGGCATATCCGTCTTCCACAGACATCGCACCACAGCAGAGGCACGCAATTTCTTGAGCCTGGGCGGTGCGGCTGTTGGTGCAGGGCTGGCGCTTGGATTCGGGCCAGGCAAACAGGCGAAACGGTGACCGTGCGTCGAATGAAAACAATACACCGTTTTACACTATCAAATAGTACACACAAACCCAGTCCAAGTAAGAATGGAGCAGCCACAATGAAGATGACTCCAATGATGGGATTTACATCTGATTGATGACTGGGCGTTTATACAAAAACTCATTGTTTCATGTCAGGAGCAATCAAGCTTGCAGTCAGAAATGGTTTGGTAACATTAGCGGCAGGAAGTGTGTGCCATGCACTGCGATGTGGTGCGAGACGAGACCACGGAAGAGAGTGCAGATTTAGCTACCATATGATTTAATCTCCATCGTCAGTCATCGGCGTCTGCGCGCCATCTTCCTCTTCGTCCTCGTCTTCGTCCTCGTCTTCTCCATCGCTTTCGTAATCTTGCTCCTCCAAGATCCTGTCTTGCGGATCCTCACTCTCCTTGATTTCGGCCAGGAGCTCGGCTTCGAAATCGCGCCCCTCGTCTTCTTTGAGTGCCTCATTCTCGTCCACCAAGCTCTCCTCTTCGTCCGAGTCTGAGTCCTCATCACTGTCACTATGCTCATACTCTTCGTCTTCCTCGTCCTCTTCTGCGTCGCTGCTGTCCGAATCTCCTTCTTCGGCATAGGTGAGCCTGGTTTCAATGGCGTACTCGACATCTGCCAGCAGGCTGTCTCGCGTTGCAATCTGCTTTCCCTTGATCCCCTTGATGTTTCTCAGGCCTTCGGCAACCTTTTTAAGTATGTTGATGCACGTATCGACTTCTTCCGTGGGTATGGTTCCTGCCGCGTGCGCGGCGGCGGCCAGGAAGTGCTTGGAGTGCGTGCAAAGCGGACCGAACGGCTTAGAGATCGGTTTGCCTGTCTTGACGGAGAGGTATTGTGCCGCCTAGATCGCGTGGTCGCCGAGGTCGTTCAGCATGAAGAGGAGATCCTTGGTGTCAATGGATGGGATGAAATCCAGCAGATAAGAGCACGAGACGGCATGGAAGACTTGCGACGCCAGATTCTTCAAATTTTTCTAATACGAAGGGGTGAAAGGCGTGCCTTTGCCTGTTACCTTGAGCATCTTGAGAGAGTATGCAAATTCGTCAGGATCGCGCTTGATGAACTTGTCAAGAGATGGAGGCTCAACATCGCCGACAAACACCTTGATTGCACGCTTGAATTGGTCAAGGCTGAATTGCTCGGGAATGTTTGTCAGTGCCTGGCAGAGCTGCTGCCTGGACTCGATGATGCACGTGTGTCTATCGGAGAGCGTGTACTTGGCTTGCTTGGCGAAGCGCGCGTAGTTTCCGTCAGCATCTCGCTTTCCAACTCCAACCGTCTCGGTTTCATCGTAATCTTTTTCGGCCGCCTCGACCATACTCTCAACGTAGGGGTTTACGGACTTGGTTAGGCTCGAACGGTCGCGGAGATTGCGCGCAGGGGGGGAAGACTTCATTTCCATGCTTTTGAGAGACGGTGTGCTCTTTGTGTAGTAGGGAAATTGGCCTTCTTGCCGACTGAAAGCAACATTTGGATTTTAGACGCATCATAACAAAACAAATGGAAGAACGTCGTCACTTATGCAAAGGCGTCCCAGTAAAGAGCTGTGGGTACAACAAGTCTTGCACATGGAGCCCCGTTACAAATCAATGCGAGCACATTGCTGATTGTCAACACCGAGGCAAAGGGCAATGCGATACTGCTGCTGACTGCAGTTGGATTTCCTCCTACCAACGATGTGTCCCGCAGAAAATTGCAGGCGAATTTGGGTGGTTGGCGCATGGAGAGGGTGCAAGGAGGCATTTAAAAGACGTAAAAGACTAGACCTCAGTCCCCACTCGTGTGTGGAACGCTACAGTGGTCAATACCCTGGATACCCTGGATACAGTGACAAAGCTGTACCTCCCCTAGATTAACTAGATTAAGTCGACCATTGAGACGCTTCGTTCCCATCCAGACAACCCTCGCTTGCTGACGTGGCTCATGGTCACAGCCTTTTTTTTACTTCTTGCTGACTTATTGGTCGTGGAGGATGTCGGTCTTCTTATTGTGCAAGCTAGTCCCTTTGTGTACAATGTGTTAAGTGCGGCGGTGAGCTTGGCAGTTAGTGTTACAAGTTTGAAAGCGGCGCAGGAGGCGTTTACCGAACTCCAAGATCTTGTGGATGACCTTCTGGTGGGATTCGGCATACCATTCCCGAAGCGACCTGAGATGTGCTGGATCATTTCGGTCGTCGCCGTGGTACTTGGCATTGCCAGCGTGCCCGCCCTGGGGTTCACGCATGCGATGGGATATCTGGTTGTAATGTGGATACCTGTTTCCATCCTGACTTTCATGGCTGGGAAAGAAGCGTTGCGTGGTGTCGGAATGCGAATCGGAAAGATGCTAAAATTCGTGGTTTCCCTGTTCATGGAGCTTGTGCGCAAGGTGTTGCCAGTTGGAATGGAGGATGTCAAAGTCAGCGATCCGCTGGCCGCTTTGGAGAGTGTGAGGAAGAAATGAACGTTCTTGCACGGCATTACGCCATCGAGAATACCATACTGTGAGCGACATGAGCAGCAGCAACCATGCAGTTCTATCATTTCAAAGCAACGATTTGGACGAGTTGTGTCGAACTGTGCGGGAATGTCTGGACGAAGGTGCATGCGTTCCAGTCTCATGTCGCCATTCCAGTGCGGGCGCTGAGTTTACGTGTCGCGTGGTCATGGCTCCTCGAGTGAAGCGTCGCATCCTTTCGCGCCGTCCTTCTGTTACGGATGAGTGTGCGATTTGCTGCGGCGAGATGGGGGCCGACTCACGATCATTTCGTTGCGGTCACTGGGTCTGTGCTCGATGCGCCCCCCTCTGCCGAACCTGCACATTTTGCGGCCAGCGTGCGGTCTTGGTTCCTGCATGATTCTTCTCGCTGGAGCACGGCTCCGTAGCGGTCCCACGCCTCTTTGGCGGTCTTTGGTCTGGGTTTGGCCATTGCGAGGGTGGTTGGTTTTCTGGAGCCGCACTGCGGGCAGGCTCTCAGCGGTTGCACGCGGAAGCGCGTTTTGCAGTCTGGGCAATCGTATCCGTCTTTCATGTTTGGTGGTAATTGTGGTGTATTTGTGACTGAATCAGATGGAGGTTTTGATGTTTGTTTTAAGTGTTTCGAGTTTCGAATGCGCGCACATGCAAAAACAATACTCACGAGCCGAAGCGCAGGGTGAGCAGGCCGTACTTGAACCTAAGCAGGTTCTTGTTGCGGGCCGAGTACAGGACAGTGGCGGAATCGCTGCCGCCGAGGAAGATCCTCTTGTCCACGTTCAGGTTGATGTGAACGTTATCGATGCGGCTCAGGTTGGCACCTCCCGTGGGCTGGGCATCCTCTGGCTCGATGGCGAACGACCAGTTGTAGATGAACTCGCGGGGCACGTTGGTGTGCACCAGCCACGGCACCACGAGGCGGAAGAACTGCGCGGGGCGGGTTCCGACACGGGTGTTGTTGTTGAACTTGATGTTCATGTCCTTGATGGGGTCCAGGATGGAGTTGGACACGGGGTCATCGTACCCGCCGAAGTTGAACCAGTCGTTGCTGCGCTCGGCTTCCTGGCGGCGGACGGCAACGAAGAACTCGGTCACGACGTGGTTGAAGATGATCCTCTCCGACACCATCTTGGGGGAGGTGGTCTCGGTGGCCGACGTCACCGTTTCGGAGATGGTCTTCTGCTGGTACTGGGTGCTGGTGATGCTCTGCTCGAACTGGCCGTGGGCGAACTTGGAGCGCTCGTCCTGGTCCAGGTACACGCCGAACGTCTCGATCTCCACATTTAGGTCCTGGTTGGTCAGGAGCGGGGGCTGGGTGGCGGCCTCGATCTCGGCGTTGGTTAGGCCGTCGGGACGCACGTAGATGTCGGCGTTGGTGGTGGGGAAGCCAGCGGGCTTGACCACACAGTTCGCGCGGGACTCCAGGGCGCAGTTCAGCGTCACTTGGTGGAACTGCAGGGAAACGACAGGGAGGGCAAGGCCAGTGTTTTCCGTGAAGTAGAAGGGCAGGGGCACGTACAGGGTGCGGCTGCGGCGCGACTGGGACTGGCGCATCTGGATGGTATCGAACTTGCCGATCATTTCGGACAGGCGCTTGCCAGGCTTGCCGCTGAGCTCCTCCCAGAAGAAGAGCTGGTAGTTGTGGAGCTTGTCAACCTCGGTGGATCCCACGCAGAACGTGGTGGTCTTGAGGATAAACTGCCCGATGGCGTTGGTCCAGTAGGGCTCCTGGTTCGAGCCAGACAGCACGACGTGACCGCTGGACGTGTCAAGGCCGCAGATGCCTGGGATAGTCACCTTGGCGAAGGTGGCCCAAGAAAGATCGCACTGGCGGGGGAACATGAACTGGACATTGGGCTGTCCGAAGGCCACGGTACCTCCCTGGTGGTTGAAAGTGACGGGCTGGATGGCGAAAGAAGTATGCTTAAGGTACACGAAGCGCCAGAAAGTTAGCACAGCCTCCTCCAAAGTGGCTGAAGTCAGGGTGGCATCCTGAAGGCCAGTGGCCATAACCTCATGCAAGACGGCGGTGTTGGCACACGAAGACATGGTTACGCTTGATTGTTTTTGTCACTCCGTCTCACCCGAAATTCCAAAATCGGCGATGTTCATTTTTTTCCAAGTTGCATCCCCCTCCAAAAAATCAAACTCGGACACACAAGCATTAAACTGACTCGAAACGATCCGAAACTATTCGCGCATCGGGTGCATTGGGCTTGCGACACCAATTCCAAATCTACCTGCTGACGCCACCTGCCGCCAAACCAACAGCAAACAAGAAAATCGCCACGCTGTGGTCTTGCACACCACCATGGATCACGCGCTAAACTTGCGTGTAATCCGTGTAAAGAGTAATTGCGAAGACCAGAAGTCCTGCAACGATGCACGCAGACGCCGATGACACGAAGCCAATGGCAAACGATGTCGGCCAGAACACCCAGGGGCGGACTTTCCGCGTATATTGAGTTGTCGCGTCGAACATTACCTTGTCAGCCGAGTTGCATACCCAAGCAGAGTAATCGACCGCGGTCTCGTTGCCTTTCAGCTGCGCAACCGTCCACTCCTTGAACGATTCGTGCACGATGATGGGCCGCAGCTGCGCCCAGTGCAGGACCGTCGCGTGAGGACCGCTGTCAGGGTCCATCAGCATGTCTCGAAAGGCAAGCGGACCAGTAATGGTCAGAGTCTTGAGGTCAGCGTGCAACCCTGCCAAAAGAGGTTGCTTTATGAACCGCCTCTGCATTTCCTTCAGCATAATAGAGCCAAAGATGCTGTCTGGTGTGCTCGCCATGAACCAGTTGTTGGTAAAGATAGCTTCCTGCACGATGCAGAATCCACGCTCCGTCATGCGAATGTCCGCAATCGACTTGAGTTTCTCGATCGAGTCGAACACCATCACGTCCATGTCCAAATAGATGCCCCCAAACGCTTGCAGCAAAACCACTCGCCCGAGATCACACTTCTAAATGATGGGAATGTCTTCCCGTTCAAGGATACTGGCGTATTCGGGAAATCGCTTGCGCGCCAAAGCAATGATCTCATCTCCACTCCACAAATGGTGGGACCACAGCTTCGGAAGGTGCTTCTTGACCGAGGCGCGGTACGAGTCGTACTTGGAGGGGATGGCGTCGACCCCCTGCCACCAAATCTGGTGCAGCTGACGCGACAAGGGCATGTTTCCTCTGAAGCGTTTGTTCTCTTAGCAAGTAAATAAACAAAACGACACAGCTGCGCGAAACATCCCATCGAACAAACAAAGTATGCTGTTGAAAGCTGTTGCCATTGTCGTGGGGGTCTATGTCCTGTACATTGTTGTCACCACACTCGCGTACGCTTCCCTGTTCGCACCGACGGAGCACGAGCTCAAAACCTCGTGCAGAATACCGCGCCAAATTCATCAGACACACAAGAGCCAAAAATACATCCAATCGCAACCTGACTTGCTGGCCGCGCAAACGTCGTGGGCAAAGCACGAAGACTGGAAGCATCGATTCTGGAGCGACGCAGACGCCGAGGACTACATCGTGCGCACGCAGAGCCCGAGGGTGATTCGGGCGTACTAGTCTCTGCCTCTGCCCGTCATGAAAGCAGACTTGTTTCGATACGTAGTCGTGCACGGAGAGGGGGGCATTTACTCGGACGCAGACGCATCGTGCGTGATTACGCCAGACTTTTTGTTGCGGGGAGACAAGGAGTTGGTTGTGACCGTGGAGCCACAAGTGTACCGCTCAGACTACCTCTGCCAGTGGGTTTTTGCGGCCCCGAAAGGGTCATAGGCACTGTAGAGTGTGATCGACGTGGTGCTTGAAAGGATTGAACAACCCGTCCCATCCCACATTCGGGGGCAGAGCAGAGTGTTTTACGTGACGGGGCCCGACGCTTTCACAGAGGGAGTGCGAAGGTACCTGCGGGACCAGGGATCGTGCTTACCAGACGCGCCAGCACATTTCAAGAACGGAAACCACCAGCCCGTGCATGTGATTCCACATCTCGCATTCCACTTGCGAGCCGTGGTTCACTCAGGAACAGGAACGTCCGATTGGAAAAATACGTCTATAAAGCTCCTTGTATAAAAATCAAAGCAAAGCACGCATCAAATCGCAGCGCGGCAACATGGGCACGTCCGATGCGCAAAAAGCCACTGCCTTAACGCCGCTGCCTAAAACACCTTGTGACAATCGGGACATTGCAGAAGATCGGCCACTTTCAGCTCCCCCAACGTGTCCATCGTGATGGGACACAGGTCCTCCGCATCGAAATCGTCAGCCTCCACAGGTTTGGCACGATGAAAGACGCGAAAGTAATGGGCAATATCTCCTTCATGCTCGATCACTTGCACTCTGAGCAACATAATCGCTCTCTGTTCCCGAAGCAATGCGGCATATTCCGCCCACATCATGAGCACGGCGATCAGAAGGAGTGTGCAGTGAGGCACTTGTACCATGACACCTTTGTCCAACGATGCAACAATCCCAAACACTGCCTGGAATGATCCAAGAAGGCCAACGAGGAAGCGTCCTTGGTTGCCCTGCCAAAGTGTCAGTAGTACGCACAGAACCATGCAAATGCATTGCGGCGTGAGCAACGCAGGGTCCACTCTGTGAAATGTCAGAATGTAGCTGTGTACTGCTAGTGTTGCCATCGCGAGAACCATTCTGTCCAGAATAAACAAGTGAGGGTTTTCGTTCTCCATTCGTCCGATCGATCGTGACGAGTGCGCAGAATGTTTGTGTCGTGCAAGAACGTTATTGATAACGCTTGAAAGGTGGCCTTCAAAGCTTCGAGTGCCAAGCCAACCCCATTCGGTCGTTTGCGAAGTGACGCCAGAATCTTTGGGTCTCTTAGCTTTTGCTAAAACGCAGTGATAGTCAGTTGTTCGGGAATGCACAAGCCAAACTCAAATCTGCATCTTCCATCGGTTTGTTTTTTTTTGTCAGTGCGTTTTTAGATCAGTTTTGTAAACACGACGCGTCAAAATTACACATGTTTGTGCACAAAGCAGCACCAACATGGAAACATCCACGGGTGCAGCGACTTCTCTCCCTTCTCTGCAGCGCATGGTGAAGACGTCACAACCGATCCGAGCGAGCTGGCGCATGTACGAGGAGTCGGCCAAGATTTGGAACGATTCTTGCACAAAGCAGCTTGCTTTTTTGCGCGAGCATCCCAAGCCAACTGAACAGCTCTTGCGTGCTGACAGTCCCAAGTGCAAGGGCACCATTCTGCTGATTGAGGCGCGAGAGCACGGGCAGACTGAATTCGTGCTGCGCAACTGGGTGCATTTTTTGGCTCCTCTCGGCTGGTCCCTGACGGTGGCGCACAGTAGTTCTAATGAGAAGTAGGTGCGCGAGATTGTCAAGTCGTGGTCGAACGTGGCGCTGCTGAAGCTTCCTAAAGACGATTACCCTGGGATCGAGTACAACAAGCTGCTCACGGACCCTTCGTTTTGGGAGAAGATCCCGCACGAGAACATCTTGCTTGTGCAGACAGACACGATGTGCCTCACGGCCAAGGGTTTGGGCGGGGACGGCGACGACAGCTTCTTGCATTTTGATTACGTCGGGGCTCCCTGGCACTAGACGTGCCCAATTACGGGGCATGTCTTCAAGCCAGGAACTGTGTACAAGCCCGCTGCCATGACCGACGGCCAAGCGCGCTGCGAGCTGTGGCCCGACATGATTGGCAACGGTGGGTGCAGCTTCCGCAACCGCTCGGCCATGGTGCTGATCTGCAACTCGTACCAACTCTCGTACGTGCGCGACGAGATCGCTCGAGCCGTTGGTTTGGCAGAGTCGGAGGCAGACAAGTCACGGCTGCGCGCACTGGTTGAGCGAGAAGTAATGATGACTGGTCCACCCGAGAATTCGATTCCCGTGCGCAACGAAGACATCTTCTTTGCGGTGGCGTGCAAGCGCATGGGGATGAACCTCCCAACAAGAAAGAAGGCGGTTCGCTTCTGTGTCGAAGAGAGCCTCCCTCTTTCGCTGGAGGCAGGGGAAACAGGGATGGCATGCGCCCTCCACAAGGTGTATGCGTATCAGCCGCCAGAGATTGTTCGGCTCTTGTGCGAAAGTTCGCAGCTCGAGAAGGAGTCCGTGTGAACGTTCGTTGAAGTTTTGGATTGGCAAGAAACATTCCTGGTCGGTTGCACTTTTACACGCAGCAGCATTGCTTCACATTCGTATTCATCCAATGGCAACCACCATCAACCTAACAGGCCTAAATGATTTCGGTGGGCACATCGTTCCTCACCTGGGGATGGCCGCGTACTGGCAGATGGTGCTGAAGAAAGAGGAAAAGCACCCCCTCTGGATGCTCGAGAACAAGATTCCTGCGCAGACCTCTGCCAAGCAGAAAGAAAAGCATACTCTCCATGCAGTCTTGCGCGCGTTCGACAATGGATCTCCGTTCGCCAAGACCGAGTTCGACTCCGATACCCACACCATCATTCCATTCGGGGAGCAGGGCCCCATTGTGGCTGAGCCTCGGATCCTCGTGGAGAACTTTCGCAAGGCTGGCAATGGCACGCCCGACAACCCGTACCGCGTCGAGTTTGATGTCGGCACTCACGTCGCCAAAGACGGCACCGTCACGTGGGGCGACGTCAGCGGCCCCCTCGGTCGATGGGTGTGCACCTGCTGATCTTTTCAGGACATGCAGCCAGCAGCATGACGACAACGTCGTCATGATCAATGCTGTGAAGCAGGTGAGCCTGTGCATGGAAACTCTTGACAAGGGGAGCGTCGCCCTGCTGTTGGGTGAGATGAAGGACGGCTGCAAGATCCACTTTCCCACCATTGGGTTTGGAAACACGCGGACCAAGGGTCGACCCTTTATGCTTCCGACCGCGAGCCTGAGCGGCCCCCTGGTGCTGCGCATCTTCGTGCACGACAAAGAGCATCTGGACCTGGCGTGGACCCGCAGCCGCGTCCTGATCGATGCCGACTGCGTGTTTCTGCGCTCGGACATGCGCAAACTCGTCGATGAGCAGGGATTCCGTATGGGTTTCATGACGGCGACATCGGTTCATAAACCCCCGAAGGGCAAGTTGTAGGCGTCAGGGCCTCCCACCAGCCGCCAGTTCGTCTCGGGCCTCCGCATTGCCCCTGCCTGGCTGCGTCACGACCACGTTTTCAAGGCGCGCCCTCTAACGGAGGATCCAGCGGCACTAGACGAAGAAGAAGACGGAGAGGCGGGTGGAATGCAGCAGTACGGAGACAACCCAGTCATGAGTCATTGGCCTGCGGGGGCGGTGGCAGCTGGGGCACAGTATCAGTTCCCCCGAAGCACGCCCACCTGGGTATCGGAGGCCCACCAGCACAACTTCGCAGACGAGGCCAATGCTGCGCTGATCGCTGTCGACGCCAAAGATGTCCCCATGCCGCCGTCTCGCAAGCTCGCGGACCCCGTGGAGGAGGGCAATGACCCTGCGCTTCATACGCGGCAACAAACCCGCGAGGCGAACCTCACGCTGCAAGGCAAAATAATGGGCATGATGCACGAGGCGCGTAAGGCGTGCAAAGGAGATGAAGGCAATGACGAGGACGAGGACGAGGGAGATAAGAAGGGTGACGGGTACGGGGGCGCTGCCATGGTTGATGGGGAAGGGCTCTCTGCTGACGCGCTCGAGAGCTTGATGCACGCTTTGTGAATGAAGTAGAATGGCTCACTTTTTTGCTTTCAATTTTAGTCCCCAGATGGAGACTTTGTCGTTGGTTCGAACAATGCAGTAAGGGTCTTTGGTAAGGCCATCGTACTTGGCGTACGCATCGATGCTGCCTGCGTCTTTCTCTTCGACAATGTCGGTCCACTGGTCTCCAACCGTGAGAACGACGCAGCCGCCAAATTGCTTGGCCAACTTCTTCCGCATGCTCGCCTTCCATTTTCCTACGGCGGCCATGCTATCGCGCGACGATCGCGGGCACAGGTACAAGCCATCCTGGTCGGTAATCCCCACAACTCTCAGCTGGTCTTTGGTCCAATCCACCACATCTTTGGCATCTTCGCGCGCTGTGACTAGAAAGACTTTGCACCCCAGCGTTTTCATGGCGCGATACAATCGGATCACAGAGGGGATTGCACGCCAGCCGAATGTTTCATCTGAGATGAGGGTGTCGTCAATGTCGAGGACCGCACACATTTTGGGACTCTTGACTCCATCTTTTTTCTGGCGGTGCTTGGCGTACGAAAACACAAACTAAATGCTCTGTGGCACGCGGAGGACGATTTCTTAAATCCCTCGCGGAACTCGACTGCAGCCATCTTTGTTGTATATCAATCCAACATGTTGGCAAGTTTGTGACAGGCTTCGTTGCTTCGGCCGCGGAGCAGGAGCTTGAGGTCGGCGACCTTCTTGGCCGACAGCTCTCTAGCGATGCTCTGCATGTAAGCCCTCTTAGCTTTCTCGTCGTCGGTCGACAACACCTCTGTTGCTGCTTGGATGTCGCCGAATTTCCTCTTGTCAGAAGTCTGGAGACTGTCCAAATAATCCACCACGGCCTGGCGACCCTTATCCTTGATCTCGCGCCCAAGGTAATGCCTCGAGTTATCCAGCCTCTTGTCGAGCTTGCCGCGCTCGTGGACTGCGACGCTCAGGAAGGCCACAAACCCTGCTGCCCACGCACGGTTGAGCGAGAACCTGAGGAGCTTTTCGCGGTTCACCAGTCCCCGCTGCCAGTAGTGCTCCACGTTCTTGCGGATCTTGACCAAATCCTCAGCGGTTGGTTCGGGCATCTCCTTGAGCTTGGCGCGATCAGGAGCCAGGGCAACAAACCAGTCCGAAATCGTCCGATGCACCCAAACCTGGGGATCGTCGTCCAGGGCTAGACGCTCGACCTCGGTTGGAGTCAGGGCGGTGACACCTACGGGGATCAGATCGTGCACGGTTCGCTCGTTCACAGCCTCGGCTCGGCTTTCCAAAGACGCCGTTAACTTGTCAGAGTCCACGGCCGACATCGAAAGACGCTTCAGAGCTTCAGCCAAAGACTCGGGTCCCAGACCTCTCCGCATCCTTCTGAGCCTGAGCCTGAGCCTGCGCCTGCGCCTGCGCCTCCGCTCTTCAGAAGTTTCTCCCGCTCCACTCGATGGCCCCTCGTCGTCGTCGTCTTCTTCGTCTTCTTCTTCTTCTTCAATATCTTCGTATGAAAGGTCCATCTCACCCACCATCTCGTTGGCAAGAGCCTGCATGGCAGCGCCCCTCTTCTTACCTTTTTCCCCCCCCTCCTTTTCGTCCTTCCGCATGGCATCTTCGATCTTTGCCCCCTCGTCCTCTGCGGCAGTCTGCGCAGCACTCTCTTCCACAGCGCGCATCTCCTGCTCCTTGCGAACGGCAGCCCGAATTTCGGCCTCCTTCTTTTGCGCAGCCATGCGCTTCTCTGTTTGCTCCTGCTGTTCCCTGAGCTGGTTTTGCATCTCTAAATTCTCGCGCTGCACATTCCGAACTGTATCCTGCAGTTCGTCCACGGCAGTGGCGAGGGAATCGGCGTCCCTGCCCACCTCGAGGTCCCTCCTGCACGCCTCCAGCTCCTGCTGGCACTTCTGCAGACTGGCCCCCAAGTCATTGACTTCCTTATGCTTTTGGACCAGCAAAGCGAGGTATGGAAAAAAGTATGGAACTTCCCAACCGCGCCCCACCCGCAGACTATTTGCCATACACAACGACCGAACCGTGTGGTCGGGTGAAAACCAGTCGCCCGATTCGCGGTGGCGAGCAATTGCTCCTGCGACCTTGATCTGAGGAATCACACAAAAACGCGTTGACCCCACATCCACCAAATCTTCTTCCTTCATCCGAAGCATGGGCTCGCCTTCGTCTTTCGTCAGGGCGAATCTGTCCATGAGCTCCCGCTAGTTCATCTGAAGTCCAATCATAAAGGCGCGCGCCGCTTTTGCTTCTTGCGATTCGCCGCCTGTGAGCCCACCCTCGTCCTCTTTCTCGCTCCTGGAAGAAATCACAGCTTCGCTCGTGTCATCGAAACGAGAGAGAGCACTCACAAGCTCACTCTTGACAGTGTTTATCTCGGCCAGGGTTCGGTTTAGGTCCTCCATGGTGTCTCGAAGCTGGCGAAGCCGCGTGCTGGGATCTCCCGTGCCAATCTTGTCCCGAACCACGCGCCACTCCTGCCTGCACTTCTCATGGGCAGCTCTGCATGCCGACAGGGCCTCTTGATCTTCTTCAATCCTGTCCTTCCATGTTCGGACCTCCGCCCTAAAATGTTTGATCGTGGGAATGTCGCCGTACTCCATGAGCTGCCCTCCTGCTCGCGCGCAAGCATCCTCAGCGGCAAGCACTGGGTTACCCCAGGTGCGGCGCACCAGTTCGGGCCCGATAAATCTGAGTCCACCGAGGCGCTCGAACGCTGCAAACCCGTACGAGGCAATGGAATCGCTGAACTGAGAGTACAGGCGCCTGAGCTCGTTTTCGGTGTTGTAGCAGAAGAGGGGCTGGTCCTCGGCGGTTTCATTGGGATTCCAGACGACGTGCTCTGCTTCGTGACTTTCGCTGATCTTGGTCACGTCTGGGACAATTGATTTGAAGTGCCCCAACGGCGATGCCATTTGTCAATACAGGTGAAAGGCAAAAACGATTAAAACTATGGAAGATCGACCAAACCCAAAAGGGTATGGTGTAACCACCGCCATCTGGGGGCCTCCCACCTGGAATATTTTGCACGCATGCACCCTCGCAGCAAAACCAAAACATGCACGGGCGGTGCACCAATACATGACTGCATTGCAGCCAGGGATGCCATGTTTCTTCTGCAGAGCTTCGCTGCCAATCTTTCTACAGCAGATGCGCGATACTTCAGGGATGCGGGTGGATGACCACGTGAAGCGTGGCACAGCCTTTCGGTGGAGCTTCGATCTGCACAACCTGGTGGCAGACAAACTAGACAGGCAGGCATTCGAAGACAGAGCGGCGAAAGAGGGTATGAGTAATGCTGCTATTCGCTTGCACATCGAAAAACACCTGTACCGAGGAAAAAGGCTTCCGTTCGAGTGCCTGGAGAGGCGCCTGCGCACTCGCGAAAACTATGGGCTGGTGGCAGCCGACGTGTTTGAAAACATGCAACTCTTCATTCTACAGCTCGGGCCAGGGCGAACAACATCTGCCGAAAGGGTTGGGGCCCTGCAAGCGTACTTTGCGGCGCTGGCAGACATGATCGAAATATGCGCACCTAGCTATCGACTCGTCGAAGCAGTGCGCGACGTGGCACGGTGCGCTACGAGTAAGACCGCGTGGACGGAACGAGACATGTACGCCCTCGTCTGGCTGGCACGCTACAACTATGAAACGCCGCCGAAATTTCGTCTTGGCAACTTTGAACGAGGAACCTTGTGTAAAGCTTCGTACGATTCGATTTAGCGGGCGCGCTCGAAGCGTTGCGCCAAAGGGACATGCACATGAATGCTCCTTCACGACGTTCGAGCGCTGCACAGACGCATGGCTTCGATGAAGTCATCGTCTAAGAAATCGCTATCAATCCAGCGCAGCACACGATCCTCAACCTTCTCCTTCAGGCTCGCGATAATTGATTGGATGTGCGAATCAGAGTGCTCCACAACAAGATCGTAATCCAGTTCTCCCTGGCAATACTGAAGCTGCCTGCAGCGCTTCATTTTAGTGGCGGCCATGTACAGGCGCATCTGCGGCTCTTCGTTCGGCCAAGGAGTTCCTCTCTTGTTGATGTTGGGCAGCTTCGTCCTGGTCTTGACCTCAATGACTTCTTGCAGGTCATTGTCTCGCCCGTCCACGCATCCGACAATGGTGATGTGGGGCGTGACATGGAGATGTGGGATCCAATCTTCTGTTCCCATGTATCGCACCCTGCTAAACACCTTTCGACCCGTAAGCTCTTCATACAGTGCGATGGCCTTGAACTCCTGCACTTGCCCGCGGCGCATCCGACCACCCGACCTCTTGGTCAATTCCAAGGTCCGCTCCAGGAATTTTGTTTGGGTCAGGTCGGACGAGGCAGCATCCGCTTGGACCGCTGGTTTGGATTTTGCTTGCACACGGGCCTTTTTGCGAATGCGTTCCTCGAGCTCTTCCGTCTGCCCCTTTTCCACCAGCTTGACTTCTGCGTGCGTGTCGATGGCTTTCGCGATCTCAGGACTCTCCTCTCTTACGCGCTTGTGGGCGACCCGTGCCGCATCGGCAACTAGGATGCGGGCAGGTGCTGATTTCACGACGGGGTCCTCGCTTCGGATGTGCTTGAGTGCCAGCTTCGCCTCTGCCGAGAATTCGCTCGGTTTGCGCCCTGCACCTATTTCTTCGGCAACAAGGTGGCGTGCGCGGTCCAACGCCGTGACTTCTTGTTTTTCTTCTGCTTGGTGCGATTGCGTCTGCAATGCTTTGTATTCTAAGTTTGCAGCTTCTGCCTCTGCTGCTGCTTTTGCTAAATACTCCGCGAGTTCTGTTGCTTCGCGTTGTATCTCGCTTACTGCATCTTCGTCAGATATGTCTCCTGTAATGCATGCGATTTGCAATTCATCGGCGCCTTCTTCCGCGCGTGCAGCTTTGGAAGCTTCTCGTTCTGCTGTGACGGTCATTGAAGCAGCTTTTTCTTCCGCTTTTCTTATCTTTGCATCCATGGCCCCCTGTTCCTTTTGAACTTGAGCATAATGCGCAGCAGCCACATATGATTCGTATCCCTCCAGCATCTGTGCCCACAGGGACTTGCAGTGTCTCTGGATTACATGCAGAGCTTGTCGGTGATTTGTGTCTGGTCCGAGCAGAATCGGTTCTTGCCGATGAACGTCGCGACGCTGCTAGCGCCTATTTTAAGCACAAACGGTGGTGCACGAATCTCCATTTGCAATAAGCTGTGCAACGAGCAGTACAAACCATCCGAGCAAGCGCCTCCTGCAAGGTTCCCCTCGATTCTCACTTTTCCATCAGACGAAAATTTATGTGGGTGGCTTGTGTGAATTGTGGCCGCCCTTACAGTACTCATCCTGCGCCACGCCCAGCTTTTTTGCCTCTGCGTCGCAACATGCTTTCGTGTGGGTCGTACTTACTTCCACAACTCGCTTGCCAGTGCTCGGGTCGAAGTGAAGGCCGCAGAGCCGTTTGCCGCACTCGAAGCAAAACTGCCGCCCGCACCCGACGCTCTTCAAAAATGTGTTGTTCTCAATGAGGCCGCAACACACCCAGTTGCAAGCTTCATTTTTTGCCCATTGCACGTCACACCACGGGCAAGCGGTGACTCGAAACGGGAAGGTTGGAGGGTGTGGTGCCGACAATGTTTTTTGGGGGAACGCTAATTTAGGCTTTGACTCCTCTTCCATTCTGATCTCTTTGTTCCCAAATCATGGAAGAGTCGCCAAGTTCCGACATGATTGTGATGACCCCTGCCATAACCCAGCAGGCACGGTCAGAGTGGAAGCACGGGTCGTTCGGTCTGCGCCCCGACGCCTCGGTGTGCGAGCGAGTCACAACAAACAAAATAATTGATGTCGAGCTCAACGATGTCGTAGCGGTCGACTACTGCCCCCCACACATTAAAAACCCTCTGGAGCAGGATGAGTACGACGAACTCAAGGACACCCGCGAGTTCAAGTATGGCAAGGTATGTAACATCCTCATGTTTGGGACTGACGTCAACACTGGTGCAAGCGTCGCCGTGCGCGCCCATTCTTTTAAGCCATGGACCCGCCTTCTGTTCGAGGACTCAGTGCCAAAGTCGGACCGAGCGC
>FUWD013230281.1_pt1 | contig 31890 bp, 46 predicted proteins | sample 1063281 | NCBI WGS metagenome assembly FUWD01 (sample SAMEA79048168, study PRJEB19326) | metagenome | biome: marine | reverse complement strand
GTTGGCAACTCAAGCCATTGAAGAGCACAAGTTCCAGTTTCGTGGCATGCTCGCGAACAGCACATGGGAGTAGAAAAGAGATGCCTTCGTTGATGCGGCAATGGATCGCAAGTGGTGCAGCGCGCTCCCCCCATCCTCGGACATCATTTCCTTGTGTGTGAACCTGTGGCGGATGGGGCGGTACCAAAGCCTAGAAGACAAGATCCGCTGTCCTGTGTGTCTCCCGCCTCTGTGCAAAGAAGTGCTGAAACGCGAATTGGCTGCGTTTCTTGCCACTGTTGCTCCTTCGTGGAAGTTCGAAGCACGAGCGAGCGAGCGCAACTGTGCTCAAATGGCGCACAAGCTTTTGGTTACTGAACACGACGACTTGACTTTGCTGGAGGCATTCCCGCGGATTGGTGTGCACAGCCTGACGAAGGCGGGAACGAAACTACATGCCATCGTCGTGCTGAAGCAAGACATCCCCACGTGGGCATATCACTTCATGCACAGGGTTGTGCCATTGCTGGAGGTGGGAACCAGCCTGCTGCTCGGTTCTGTGCGGCAGGACTTGCTGGCTTTGCGGGCGCTGCACCTACACCTATTCTCTCGCGTGCGGATACTGGACAAGCGCTCCCGCTCGTCGCGTCGGAGCAAAAAGATGCAAAACCTGCATGATATCCTTTTCAATATTTCATTCCGTGCGGCGAACAACTTGCGCACTGCGTCCTTGCGACTCGTGTATGTTTTGAATTGCGAGTTCGCGGGGTGTGCGACAAGTGCGGCGGGGCATCAGATCGAATTGAATGCCACTAGCTTGCAGAAGTCATGCAAGTAGCTGTTGCAACACGAGTTGCTGCGGCCAGAAGATGGGAAAGCGAAAAGTTTGTCGCTGATGCACAGGGGGGTGCGGGAGTTTGCGACCCACTCCAAGAGCTCCGTCCAGCTTTCCAGACTTAGCATGAACATGCTTGGCAGGGCCGCGAGGCTCACGAACACGCTCCCTCGCGACTGTGGTCCTGAACTGTACACAACGATCATCGGACAAGTGTTGAGCAAGCTGAGATCGCAGATCTAGTATCGCATGTTTACATGTTACTCGTACGCGGAGTGTCCTCTCAGCAGCACCGCGACCTCCATCTTCAGGGCAAGCACACAGGGTTTTCTCCCTGAGCAGATCGGTGATATTGGGAGACAAATCCACGACGAGACGGACGACTCTTTGCTGGCGCTCATGTTATTGCAAGGGAAGTTAAAATTCGACGCAAACATGGATGATGCTGTACAGGCCATTCATGCAAAGATACTATTGAGGAAGGATCCGACACTGTGGGCACAACGCCTGATGCTCAAAATGAATACGGTCGAGACGGAGGACATGAAGGCGGGTGAGGCGCGCCTGAGGATTCGCGCACTGCCATCAATCGCAGACAAACCCCACGAATTTGATGCTGAAGCGATGTCGCGTTTTGAGAACTTGCATTTCTTGGATGCGCTGAAGGACATGGGCGACCCCGAGAAGGCGATGACCATGAAGGAGAAGATGTCGTGCACCGAAGACATTCAAGAGTGGTTTGATGGAACGTAATAATTAGTTGCCACACCAATGATCCGTTTGGGTATGTTACACAAAGATGCCACCTCTAAGTTCACTTTTTCTGCTCGGAGGACTGTTGGTTGTTGTCGCATGGATTGGATTCCAAGTCTCAAATTAGCGCAGTGAAAATATCAGGAATCCGACCGTACACCTTTTCTGGGGATTTTGGGACCCCCCTGCCCCACTTCCTTCGTGCGTGCTCGACGCCAAGCAACGGTGGAAGACGCTTGGTGCTAGAAATATCGAAGTATGGACACCAGAGAAACTCGAGCCGATCGTGCGCAAGCTTGGCGGCAGCGAGGCATGGGACGCCGCCAACAAGATTTAGAGGTGTGACATCGCCCGCTACGCCCTTTTGTTCGACCAGGGGGGAATCTACGCGGACGTGGATTGCTATCCACAGCCACAGGCATGGGCTTCAATGCAAAAATCAGACAAAAACACTTGGGTATTCATCGAGGCATTCATTTCAAGCAGGTACGCCCACAAGATGGCAAGGCTATACCCGATTCGAATGGGAAAGCCCGAGGTGCCGATGCGAATCGCCAACTATGCCATGGGGGCATCCAAGCCACGCGTCATTTTTTACCTGCAGTGCTTCATGCTCGCTTGTGATCGCATTTTGCGGTCAGGTCGCCTGCCCAAGATCCCCAAAGGTTCCAAGTGGGGGCCCGAATCGTACAACGTGCTCTTCACGACTGGGCCAGATGTGATTAGCGAAGTGTTCGAAAACACGCCAGACGAAACCACGCTCGTTATTCCTCGAAAGCACATGCGTCACAAGGGGACTGGGAAGTGGAGAGAGCAATCCGATCTTGCGTTTGCATAAAAAACAAATGGCATCGTCATGGTCTGAAGAGGATGAAGATGATGAGCGTCCGAGCGAACTGCTCGTGGAACCCCAAACCACCAAGCACCCTGTCCCACCCGAGTGCCCCCCGTGGGCCTCACACACGGTACAAACATATTTGGAATCAGCAACATTGCTGGCAGAAACGAGCGAAGAGACATGCATCGGATGGGAGTGCGAAACACCCTTTCGCGCGGTAATTCAATCCAACGTGAGCGGGAAGAGGTGTTTGCTGCGATCCGTCGTGCACAAAAAAACAGCAAAGCACATTCTTCCATGCTGTCACGTCGGAGATCACTGGGATGTAACAGTGTTGGGGGAGTTTTTGGACCCAACACCAATCAAGATACACCTGCCAACTGCAAACAGCGACAAGTCGTGTTTCGCATCTGGCATACTTGTAGGGGACGTGGCTGAAGACACAATCCTGGCGGGTTTTCTCGACGTGACACAAGAAGGATCGCGACTGTCGTGTTCGAATGATTTGGTCTTTGAGTGGCTTGAGATGTTGGATGAAACGATTGTGCGTAATCTCTTGGAAAATTTTGAGTTTCCCTACCAAGAGACTTGAGACAAATTATACTTACTCCTCCCAGATTAGTTCTACTTCTTGCTCCAAAGTGTGCGCATCATCAAACTCCAACTCAATCACATTATCATCCTTGCAATGCACGTCATGCAGTGGCCCCAACAGCCGAAACCCAAATCGCACGACGCTTTCCACCAACTTCCTTGCCATTGGTCCGCTCTTGTCGATTTTTGTATCGGCTGGGATACCATTTTCAATGGCAAACCAAAGGTTGTTGCACGCCTCTTGATGATCCGCAACAAACCAATCCTTCAGGATGCCAACTCCCAAGCAACCGACGTCTTGTATCTTGCAGCTGTATACGTGTGGCAAAGCAAATTCACGACACTCGTTGGCTTCCTCATACGTGGGAAAGGCTCCCAAATATTCCTGTTGTGATTTTGATCTCGAACGCCTGATTTGCACCAGGTAACACTCGGGTCCGACTCGCGCCCAGTTTGACTTTTCTTCCATGATTGTGCAACGGTGTCGCGATGATGATTCAACCGCTTCTTGGGTGCCAAACAACGTTCTTTGCACCGACCTTCCCAAAACTGAAAGGATCCGACTCTAGTCTAGCATGAGTTGCGTACTTGCGTGTTCTACATGTGTGGCGTGCGCTGCGATTGCCTGGTGCATTAACTCTTTCGATGGAATGGGGTCCCATGTTGACCTGAACTTGGATCATTTTTTGCAATTCCCAGTTGGGGTCGACTCGTTCGCACACAGTCCAGTGTTTCGAGTCCCAACATCAACGAACGGCGCTCTGCTTGTGCTTGCTGTAACATGGGCATTTGGTGGGACGGTGTACGAGAGGCTGGTTGGGACGAATATTCGTTGCCTGCAATTGTGTGCAACGATTGCGGTTATCCTCTGCGTGTATGATTCGGCAGCAGTCATCCGTTTGCACGAGGCTAATCCATCACTTCACACGGCGCATTGGCAATTTTGCGGTCCGTGCTCTAAATATATTCAGGGTGCCGAAGCAGTGTTTGCTCTCGACGTGTCTTGCGGGTTCGAGCTTGGACATGTACCCGCCGCTGCCATTGTCCTTGATCAAAATGGAACTCGAGCAGTGTTGTTACGGCCATCTCGACAGACTTTCAGCGGACATCGCGTCTGTGATCACGTCCAATTGCACATGCACCCACATCGTTTGAGCATGCGTGCCCGTATCTGGGTAGCTGTCTGGCGATTGCTGTGCGTGTTTGTGATTACGCATGTGTTTGGGATGTTTGCGGAATGGAGTGTGCCTCATTTGTTCGCGAATCGTTTTGATTCTGTACAACAACAAAACGCGTGTGTGAAGTCTCATGGAGCAATCGCGGGACTGGCGCCCACTTCGCAAAGCGGAGCGAGTGTCAGCGGACCACGACTGGGGCCCAAGTGCCAAAGTGGCGGGTGCCAGCATTCTGCCATTCATGGTCGACGAACACCACAAGCTTGTGTTCTTTCTGCTCGGTCGAGAGTGCACGGTTCAATCGTGGGCTGCGGGGTCTGATCGCCTCTCCGACTTTGGTGGCGGCTTGCTGTCCAGCAAGGACAAGAGTCCCGAAGAAACTGCTGCGCGCGAATTTGTCGAAGAAACGCTTGGGGTGGTCAAGTACTTTCTGCGCGACAAGGTAAAGCGCAGGGCGCGATCGGACTTTCGAGACATTGCGCTATCCCTGAAACGAGGCGAATACCTGAGGAAAATTGAGACAGCGTACACAACGAATGAAGGCGATATTCGTGTGTTTGTGACGTTCGTTACCCCCATACCGTGGGATCCAAGCTGCATCAGGCGCTTCCAGGAATGCCGAAACCTTCTGACCGCCACGCGATCGCTTCTCACCCACCACCCTCGACCCCTCCCTTCCTCTTTGACTAAACACGAGAAGGAAGCCATGTTCCCACGCGATAGAGCCAAGAAACGATTCAGGCACGAGTGGATCCGAGACCATGCCGCCATCATAACCAGCAAGCCACAGACACCTTCGTGTGCGCCTTCGTGGAGAAGCCATTCTAGTCCACACATCAGTGTCGGCGCTAGCTCTGCACCTTCTTGGCGACACACGACACCTGACAAAAAGCCTTCCGCGTTTTGGCATGCGCGCCAGTCCCTCCCTGTGATTCTTGGCGTGCGAGAGTGTTACCTTGAGAAAACACAGCTTCAACTGTGGAGCGTGCCGAAATTAGCGCAAGCACTTCGTCACGAAGGGCGCATGGTGTCCCACAGCTCCCAGATCGAGAGCATGCGAGGAACATTCTTGCCAGTGCTGCAAGCGGTGTTAGATGACCTCACGGCGCAAATGCCACACCATTTCTACAAGTCGCCACACCTTGCAGTTGTTGCTGGGGCGGTCGGCAAAGGCAAGGGTCGATGAATTACAAAAATGGAAGAAAGTATACCGTCCATTTTAGGATATCACCAAAAAGATGGGAGGCACTTCGAATCACCCAAGGCACTCGTGCGATACTACAAGAACATCTTTCAACCAAACACTGCCCCAAACCCCAGGGCCAAGTGTTACGGCTTTGTTGTGGTGATACCTGTTTACGAAGGGGCGGGCTACACAGTAAAACGACATTTCAGAAACGAGCAGTGCATCGCAGATCACATGGAATAGAGGGGGTGTCATCAGAAGAGATGACCACTCCATCAGACACTGGATACAACAAATATCACCCGATTTGCCTGCCGAGCGCGAGCTCGCCAGATGGCTCGCTTGTCTGGACAAAGGAATGACGGCGGTTTTGCTCTGCTCTCACGAACTTCAGCACGAGCTTGCGCATCGCGCTTTGTGTCGCATGATGGAACACGAAGGGTTTGTTGTGCCAGACAATGTCAACACGAAACGAGGGGAAGTGCTGGTGCTGGCGCAACAGCTTGCTGAATTGTGCTACCAGCTGTCGGTGACAGACATGAACCGATTCAGGCCATGTCTATCATTTTCAGTTGAGGATGACAAAGACTATGGGATGGTTTTGGGTGAGGGAGGCGATGGATGATTAATTGTTTGGCAACATGGCAGGTCTACAAATTACCACGTCTATGACAGTTAGTCGCCCCAGCGAAGGCAGTGACGAGGAAGCTGTAGAGGGCTGATTGCTTTGGCTTGAGACAGGTTTGCTGCTTGCAGCCGCACGAAAAACCCAGCTTGAGGCACACTTTTTCGCACAAATCCCAAGCACCTGCATGTTGGAGACAGCACAATACTTGGCAATGGCGGATCTGTGTATTCTGCATCCCTGATCCCATCTTGTATATCCATCTGGACCTCCACCGCCAGCATTGATTGAGACGGGCACAGCTGCGCGCTGAACTTGGAATCTGGTCCAACAATTGGAAGAATGGCTCCCGACGCGAGCATGCATGGCCTGGACGCTCTGAGTTTTCCTGCGAGTGGTGGCAGAATGGCTTGAGAAAAAGGGTGCGCTCCATGCGCCGAGGCCTCGTCTGCTGCTGTTGCCACAACCCTGAACATTGCATCTGCTGCGTCACTCGACCAGTGCAAAAGAGGATCCTAGCTTGCACCGATTGCAAACACAATCCACCCGTTCTCCGCATCAATCACAGACCCAGACACGCTTTTGCGCCAGGCGCCTGGTAAGTGGGCCGAGATGTTAATGATTGTGGGTTTCTGCATCACGAGAGCAGACGGCCATGGCATGCCCCCTTCCCATCGATGAGATTTGAGCGTGACATGTTTACCCCACCGCAAAAGGATGGTAAGAGTAATCACTGGTGCAAGAAAGAGTCGCGTGCGCGAGGTGTTTTCCCACACGCGAATGCCAGAGTTGCATTCAAATTGCTCTACGAGTTCGGTCGGCAAGGCATCTGGGAGCTCGTCGGGGTCCCACGTCGCTTCGTCCCGAGCTCCAATTGCATGAAACTCGCCTTCCAAAAATGCAGAGGCTCTGGGTTTTGTCGACTCCCAGTTTGCAACTGCATCCAACCCCAACAGAGAAAAGATTGTTTTTTCGGCGATCGTGACTTCGCAAAAGCGGCGCGCGGCAATGGTAGCTAGCTTGATGGCCGTGTAGTCGGTGAAGGGGCACCATCCCACGAGCGCCGTTGCCGCGATATCATCTGGCACATCTCCCACACTTTCCTCCATTTTGTGTACACTCATTCCTCGAGCAACCCATTGGCATGCAAAGAGAACGCAGCGCCGAAAATCCACCCACACGCTCTCCGTCCAAATAAATCTGTGGCAACGTCTTAATGCCAACCTCGGTCTTGAACTTGACTCTATCGGATGCATCGGACAAGTCCACCACGACTTGTGGGAGCTTCAGGCGCCTCAACAAGTCCTTGGCTTTTGTGCAGTATTCACATCCTTCCATGGATACAATCACAAAGTGCTTGCCAGGCACTGTACCAATTGCTGGAATCGTGAACTGCTTGCCACTTGCCATGAAGCTAGCTTTGTATCAAACAGATGGCTTTAATCCTGACGACAGGGGATTCATTCAGGTCGTTCTGGCGGACCGCCGCGGCTGGCTTTCGCAGGGCTGGGCGTGCATCGCAGCTCCTCCGTCCATGCGAAGCGACAAGGATCTTACCTTTCGAATCTCGCTGCTGTCGGACCAGGACATGGACCAGAAGTTTCCAGACTTTAAAGGACTCTCGGTGTGCGACATGTCGAAAAATCCTTCCCACATCTACCTTCGAATGAGCAACTGGGGCAGAGTCCCAAAGGCATCAGGGTATTCCAGCCTCGCAGAGTACAGGACATACTTGGTGAATCACGAGGTTGGTCATGCGATTGAGAAGCGAGAGCATGCTACATGCAGTGTTCCTGGAAGCAAAGCTCCCGTGATGATGCAGCAGACAAAAGGAACGGGCGAGTGCACGCCCTATCCATGGTTTGTGTAAGCAAATTGGTTCCTTCCGATTCAGTTCATGTCAACCATCCGCTGCCTCTTGTTTTGGAATGGGGCGGGGATCTTTTTTGCCAGCACATGCAAATCGGACTCAATCTCGAGCATAAGTTGCATCTACTCCCGCCTTACTCCAGTGCGAGCCTTATGTTGTTTGTAACTCTGCAGCTGTTGCTTGACGTACCTGAAGTAGTTTGCGATAACGATGCGGTAGCCGTCCGTTTTGCTGATGAATCCGAACTTGATGGACAGAGCCCCAATGATCCAGAGCGGAAAAGCTGCGCCGAAGATGTCGTTGGCCATGCAGTAAATGCCGCCTGCGACAAAACACGCGCCTCCCACCCAGACGAAATCGCTCAGGCGCTCTGTCGTGTCCATGTCAACGTTCTGACCCTAAATTCCGTCGTGCTTAAGAAGTGCCAGGAACTTGCCAAATATCGTGTGGAGCTGGTTCCCGACCTTGTTATCTTGCTGCGCTGAAAAGTTCTTCAAGCACCCTTCGATCAGCGTACAGCCCGCGAAGATGGCAAGACCGATGTAGATCGTCCACCGACCAGGGAGGTCGGGGTCTTCTTCGTCTTGCGTCTGTCGTTGGACCACTCGAAACGCGACGTACAGAAGAAAGCCGTAGAGTCCGACATACACAGCCACCAACCCTGCCACCAACCCTGCCACCAACCCTGCCACCTCACCCCACGCCTCAAGGTTGCCTGACCACATGTCTTGGCCCTGCTGCGAAAACAAGCTACCAGCACGGTTCGCGATCCCGCTCGAGCTCACCACAATTACGTTTTGCCCGTTTTCCTCGTTGATGGACTCGGCAACCTGTACTTGATTTCCACCAAAGCCCGCCATGGCCTCTCTGATCGAGTCAAAGTTGGGTGGCACATAATGCGACGTTTGGCCCTCGCTCTCTCCCTCAGTCAGTTGTGGTTGCGGTGGTGGTACACTTGCATGACCTGCGAATGGATCGAATAGCGATTCAGTCTGGCATATTTTCTTGCTCATGACAATAGAACGAATGTTGTGAGGGATGGTGCAAATTGGGGAGTCCCAGCCGCAAAAGAATATTCTGATGATTTGCGTGCGGTGCTCAGGGATTTGCCGCGTGGCGGTGGAAGATGATCACTCAACCGCGATTTCGTGAGGTCGACACACGGCCCAATCATTCAGACGCATCCACGGCACAATCCTGGCCCAAACCCCCTTTGCATTTCTTGCGGATTTTAGCATGGTGTGCCACGCTTTATAGATTCCAATCTGATCGCGCTCCGTAAAGCTTTCCATTTCTTTCATGACCAGCTTTCCAAGAACAAGGGACAGAGGTTCACCCTCTTTTGATTTTGCTGTCGCGTCTCTCACATAGATAGAAGTTTCAAGACTCGGGGCAGGTACCTCAATGGGAATTCCTTCCGCCTGATACAAGTCGAGCTGATTCTTCGCTGCTTTGGGATTGTGCATCTTGTTTTGAATTAGAATGAGGCACTCGTCTAAGTACCCCATCGAGCGACATTCGGAATGTTCGTTCATTCCTACGAGAGGTTTTATCCCCGACGCATTCGGCTTCAGATACGCTTTCACGACGTCCGTGGGTCCCTGCTTCAGGCAAATGGTTGCATCCACCCACAAGATGGAATCAAACCCCACTACGAACGATGAGTAGTTATGCTTTGCCCGACGAGCTTGCCGACGCGGTCCGACGCCGTCGTCTTTGGGAACAACGATTACCTTCCATGGAGCAGGGGGCAGGCGACTAGGATCAGATGCGCGCTCAGGGTCGGTGAATGCAAACCAGGCAGCCACGTCTGATTGGTGAGGAACGGGCTGCGCTTGCGGCGTGTCAGAATCGCCGAAAAAAGCCGTCATGACCGCGATTGTTTGACCACCTGTGGCCTGCACTGGGAGTTTGTGTGGGAAGACGGAGTGATGCAACTGCTCTTGCGGTTCTTTTGGAATGCGCTCGTTCGTTGGCCACCGCAACAGGTCCCGTCTTGGCTTAATACCTCTGCTTTGGCGTTCCACACTGAGAGCGAGGGACATGCGCATGAGCAATTCAACGATCTGGCGTTCTGCACTGGGGCATTTGACGTCACAGCTCTTCGGGTACGGGATGCATCTGTGCAACACGCGCGGGACTCCGTTAACTGCGACAAAGTCGAGAGCGCAGAAATCGCACCCGATGGCCACCCGCTCTGCGCGCCGAATCCAGTCTCCAAGACCAGCGCGCACAGGCCCGTTGCACTCTCCAGTGAGCAGGTTCCTAAAACTGTTGGTGGGCATATGTTGTATAAAATGCACGACGCCGTAAAAACACCAAGCTCGCACGGCGGACTCATCGCACATTTCCTACCCTGGCGAGACGCGCACTCTGGTTGGTGGCCATGCTGCCGCCTGGAACGCCCACTACGTCTTTCCATTGCCGATTAAATCGCCTTCCGCGTGCTCCTCAAACTGGATGCAAGGCACATTTCTGCGAGCGCAGAGGGCCTGCAGCTGGAGCGGGTTGCACAGGTATGCCAAGTACGTGGAGCTCTCCCTGCGATCCCGCAGCAAGGAGTATAGGTTTAGGGTGATCGGTGTATCGATTGGAGTCAATTCGTACGCATTTGGATGCCTGACAAACATGTCTGTTTATTTTGTTGCATCAATCAAAATCGTCGTCTCCCGAGCATTCGGGAAGGTATGGACTCATCAGGCACAGCAGCACACGCTCCATTACCTTGAACTTGACCAAAAAATCACGGATTTCGTCAAGAGTTGGCTCCGCGTCGGCAATGATTTGGTCCACTCTGGATTGCAACTTGCAAACCTGAATGACCGCAACGATCATGCAGATCGTGGACAAGATGGAGCACACGCATCCAACTAGCACGACCACATTGAAGAGATTGATTCGTTCTGTAATGTCTTCGATCCACCCGCTGCTTGCTCGTGGTCGTGGCACAAGTTTCTGCTCGATTTCTAAAGGTTCCATAAATGTTTGCTTTATTTGCAATGCACACACGAACATGCATGCCACCTGAAGAGTCTCTGCAACTCTTCGCTCGTGCTGGACGTCATCATAACCCCAATGGCTGCGCCCTGGCGACCTTCCCCCGCAGAGTGGGGTTCTGCCCCTCGCAAACCACGCGCGTGACCCGTGGCTGTCCCACCCTTGTATCCCTTCTGCAAGAGTTCGATTCGAGCGCGAACTTTGCTTCCTTCTTGACTGCTTGCGGAATGTTGCGCTGATTTGTCTGCCATGCATGCGTCCGCGAAAAGAAGATGTGCACTGTCGAGTTCGCATGATTTGCGAGTGGATTGCAACAAAGCGCCATGGAAGAATCCAAGCCACGGAGAAACAGAGAGCAGAAAGAAGAGGTCATCGCGCCATCGGGAGACCTGTTCAACTTGCACAACGGTGGGCAGGAGCAAATAATCCAACCAATGGGCGGACCTACTTCGCAGGAAGACACGCCGCGTGAGGAAGAAAATGAGGCGCATATCTCTTTAGACAGAAAAAAAGAAGAAGAATTTGTGATTGAGCCATCGTTACCAAGCAGGATTGATATGGATGATTACACCGAGCGCCCCGTGACCATTTCCCTTCCCGCTTGCTGGTTGGCGTGGTTTGAGATTCAAAAATCTGCTTCTCAGACTACGTTCTTGCCTCTGGATGTTTGGAACGTGTCCTCGCGGGCTTCGCGCGTCCAAGCCCTGGCGCAAACCTTCTGGATGCAGCAAAGGACAGATCCCGTGCTTCTCGGCGACACCTTTCGTAAGATGATTCGTTCTTCACCGACGACGCATGGCAGCCGCTCAGGGTCGAAGCTTCAGATGGATGCGCAGGTTGACCTCATGGTGGATCCGAAGATGCGGCTTCGCGGCAAGAGCATTCGCTTGGCTGATTAGGACATGTTCCTGGCTCACCACTCCCTGCTTGTGTGGACGCCCCCTCGGTGCCTCGCGCAGCACGTCCCGTCCAGGATTGCCAAGATTCGACACGATCGGTCCAAGACACTGTTCTGGGTGGTGTGCCCGTGCTGGGGTTTAACTGCGGATCAGGGCGCGCTCGCACTCTTGCTCTCTCAGGGTTCCACGGGCGGCATTGTGTCGGCGGTGGCGGCGGCTCAGAAGGACAAGCAGTGCGGGGCGTTCACTTTGCCGTGGTCTCGTTCCAGAACGATTCGGTGCAGGGGCACATTTCCTGGGCTGCGGGGGTGCTGCAGTCGCCGCGAGAGGCTCAAGTCGGGAGACATTTCTTCGGAGGACGACTCTGATAGTGATAATAGTGCCAGCGACAGCGATTCCGACACGGATTCAGACGATGGATTTGGCGTTTCGTCTCGACCAACCCCGATCAGAGACGTTCGAGTGAGGCAGATGGCGATGGATGTGCACACCAGTCTCCCGATGCCAAAGGCGCGCAAGTACGACCCCTCCAAGCATGGTGCACGAGGACCAGACGGATGGCTCTTCGACCCTGACTTGGACGTATTTGTCACTTTGGTGGACCAGGGGGAGCCCTGGCCACTCGCGACGTTTGTGTTTCCGAACAGCTTGTTCAGCTCCTCGAGAGACGACTCTGGTGGCGGTAAACCGAATGAAGACAAGTTGCGGTGGAAGATTTGGGGTTGTGATTGGAACTGAGAACTCATTCAGAGTCTGAAAATTCAAGTGCAAGCTTCAGCATCTCCTGCCTGGAGTGCGCAATTGGCATGGATTTGACCCTGCTTTTCTTCCTCTTGAGTGCATGGGATGAGGCGCGGGAGCAGATGAGCTCGGAGTGCCCGAACTCGCGGCACAGGGAGCACTGTCTCAGCGGGCATAGCCTCTGCGAATGCATGGGGTTGAGGCACATGTAGCAAAATCCCTCAAATTCGCGGGAAGTCTTGCCGCTGGACCCCTATTTCGTGAGGGCACGCAGGCGAGCAGCGTTGGACGTGTGCTCGTACCCCTCTTCCGTGCTGACCGTTTTGGATAACACACTTAAGTTTCCGTGCATGATTTTGAGTAAGCATGATGTTGGCGCAAATCCGTCTTTGGCAGTCGCATTTTCTTCCATCACTTTGTCAAGTGACGAAGCTCGATCTTCACGTAAGTCAGGGCGGTCTTCAACCCTCCCACTGGCTGCTGTGTCTGCATGCCTCTGGCGATGCGCTTCTCCATGTTATCGACCAGCTTGTGCAGATGCTTGACGTACTCTGCTTTTGTCGCGAAGCTCTTGTTGGTGTACTGGCAGACGAACTTGCCCTTGCGCATCAGCGGGGCGTCGTCTTCGTCGCCATCGCTCTCCACGATGAAATCGCGATCTTCCTCCGTCTCTTCGTCCTCCTCACTTTCCTCGTCCTCGTCCTCGTCAGAATGTTCCATCGGCTTGGATGCTCCCCGCCGTCCGCCCGCCAGGCCACTACTCTTCTTTTTCTCAACTTCGTACACCTTCTGCAGGAGCTTCTGCATCTGAGTCTTCGTTAGAGGCTTGCCAAGCTTTTCCTCCATACTTTCTTTCATCTGGCGCGCCTTGTCAAGCACAACTTCCTTGAGCGAGGCATCCATGGTTCGACTTGGTTTGTTGTAGACACGAAGAATAAAAAAAACAAGTGTGTGTGTGCTTCAAGACCCTGACCCTGGATCAACAAACCACTTCGGTGGTTGTGCCATAGTGCCTGGTTTGGTCACAGAGGGACCCGTGCGCGGGCGCAGGTAGGGATCCCGTGCGTGAGTGCTTTCCATGGCGACGTCACGCATGATGGCTTCGCGCACCTCGAGAGGTTCGATCAGCCGATCGGCCGACATGATCATCATGCGGTCTGCAAAGTCGGCCTACAGGTCGGGCGCGTACTTGGCGGCGTTTTCGTACAGGAGCTGGTCACTCCCATCGCGTGCTGGGTAAAATCTCGGCTTGCTAAAGTCGATGCGGGATCGGTCGGGGAAGCGGAATCCCCACGCATCCGTCATTGGCATGCGCTCGCTTCGGGTGACGCGCTGGGGGTTGCGCACACCCTGGGCGGCGGCGTCCTGCTTCACGAGCTCGGGCACCGTGTGCACAGCGGCTGGCAGGTGCCTTAGCCCAAAGTCTCGGTCTGCGACGCTCGGATTGCCTCCGTTGATCACGTTGGAGCCTCGATCGATCCTGCCGTTGGGTCTCATCATGCCAGTGTTGGCGGGCAAGATCTGCCTGTCGGCGGCCTGCCTCCCAGTGAGGCCGCTTGGAGCAGCCTGGAACGCCATGGACTCGTCCTCCAGCTCGTCTTCTTCTCTTGGCGCTTTCATGCGCATGGGCCTATGGCTCTGCGCGTACGGGGATGTTTCGTGAGGGCGAGAATGCTTGAAGTCGTACAGGATGGAGTGCGCGGCTTCCTCCACCCAGTCGTCCGCCAGGTATCGGTGGCGCTGGGGCGTGTCGAGTCCTCCGCGACTTCCTCTCGGTCGGAACACGGTCCTGGCTCGCGTCGCCGAGGGGTGCTTTGTCCATCGCAGGGCCGCCGAGGCGTTGGCATCGTCGGCGACCTGCCCCACAGCATGAGGCACGATGTCGGGCTGTGGCAGCGAAAATGCCCCAGGCCCAGCGCCGAAGGATTTCTGCTGCTTGCCACTGGTTCCAATGGAAGGATCCTGGGTCCAGCCCAACCAAAAGTCGGCCCGTTTCCTGAGTTCCTCGTGGCGCAGAGGGTTGGTTTGGCGGTCATCCACCGATTCCATCCTGTTGGCCGCGTCGACCAGAGCGCCAGCAATTCCGTCGGAGAGGTCGCCCATAATGGCGACTGCTTGAGGGTCTTCCGCCAGATCCCGCATGGTCACGTGCCGTCCTCCCTGGCTTTGGGACCACTAGGTGCTGCGCGTGGCCGCCTGCCTGCCCTCGGACGGATCGCGAGGCCTCTGTGGCAGCGGGTACGGGCTTCTCATTGCGCTCGTTGGCTGCGTGATCGGACCGATAAGTGCTTCCATGTCACAATTCCTTTTGTCCACAGTGCTAATACAAAAACGCAACAAGACAAAGAAAATGTCTCAGTCCAATCTTTTGTCGACCGCAACTCTCGCAGCAAGTTTGGCGTTGGCGGGTGCCGCGCAGATGATCACCATCGAAAACGCTGGAACTCAGATCCACAGGGGAGGAACCAATGCTCTGTGGTACAACAGAGACCTGGCACGATCAACCATCGTGCTCCTGGCGCTCGGCATCTTTGCTGCGACCGTCGTGTACTGCGTAAACCCTCACCCCGAGTCTGTCGCGAAGAACAATAGCAAGATGGCCACGGCGGCGATCGTCGGTGTGGTCTTGGGTGGCTTCGCGTGGTACGCGAGCGACTATACGCCGAAAACCCCACTTTCGCTGAGTTCCGCCCGCACCCAGAATGACAACAAGCAGGCCAAGTGGAACGGGCGTATCTTGATGTCGGTCGGAGTGGGACTTGGTGCAAGTGCAGTCACCTTGATGATTTAAATGTGACATGAACAGACAAAACAACTGTCAAGATGAGTGTCGCACCTGCAACATTAATCACTTTGGGTTCGGCTCTCCTTCTTGCAGGAGCCGCCCAAACATTTGCGGATGCTCGCTTCAAGCGAAGCAACCACGAAATCTTTGGCAGAAATCATCTCGCACATGCCTCGGCCATTCTTCTCGTCTGTGGCATCCTCCTGTCAGTCGTTTTGATTCTGATTTAGCCCGAGGGCCACTCAGCCTTCACCATGGACTGGGGCACTCTCACAATCGGTGCAGTGAGTGGGTTTGCCCTCTCACGGATCGGCATATCCGTCTTCCACAGACATCGCACCACAGCAGAGGCACGCAATTTCTTGAGCCTGGGCGGTGCGGCTGTTGGTGCAGGGCTGGCGCTTGGATTCGGGCCAGGCAAACAGGCGAAACGGTGACCGTGCGTCGAATGAAAACAATACACCGTTTTACACTATCAAATAGTACACACAAACCCAGTCCAAGTAAGAATGGAGCAGCCACAATGAAGATGACTCCAATGATGGGATTTACATCTGATTGATGACTGGGCGTTTATACAAAAACTCATTGTTTCATGTCAGGAGCAATCAAGCTTGCAGTCAGAAATGGTTTGGTAACATTAGCGGCAGGAAGTGTGTGCCATGCACTGCGATGTGGTGCGAGACGAGACCACGGAAGAGAGTGCAGATTTAGCTACCATATGATTTAATCTCCATCGTCAGTCATCGGCGTCTGCGCGCCATCTTCCTCTTCGTCCTCGTCTTCGTCCTCGTCTTCTCCATCGCTTTCGTAATCTTGCTCCTCCAAGATCCTGTCTTGCGGATCCTCACTCTCCTTGATTTCGGCCAGGAGCTCGGCTTCGAAATCGCGCCCCTCGTCTTCTTTGAGTGCCTCATTCTCGTCCACCAAGCTCTCCTCTTCGTCCGAGTCTGAGTCCTCATCACTGTCACTATGCTCATACTCTTCGTCTTCCTCGTCCTCTTCTGCGTCGCTGCTGTCCGAATCTCCTTCTTCGGCATAGGTGAGCCTGGTTTCAATGGCGTACTCGACATCTGCCAGCAGGCTGTCTCGCGTTGCAATCTGCTTTCCCTTGATCCCCTTGATGTTTCTCAGGCCTTCGGCAACCTTTTTAAGTATGTTGATGCACGTATCGACTTCTTCCGTGGGTATGGTTCCTGCCGCGTGCGCGGCGGCGGCCAGGAAGTGCTTGGAGTGCGTGCAAAGCGGACCGAACGGCTTAGAGATCGGTTTGCCTGTCTTGACGGAGAGGTATTGTGCCGCCTAGATCGCGTGGTCGCCGAGGTCGTTCAGCATGAAGAGGAGATCCTTGGTGTCAATGGATGGGATGAAATCCAGCAGATAAGAGCACGAGACGGCATGGAAGACTTGCGACGCCAGATTCTTCAAATTTTTCTAATACGAAGGGGTGAAAGGCGTGCCTTTGCCTGTTACCTTGAGCATCTTGAGAGAGTATGCAAATTCGTCAGGATCGCGCTTGATGAACTTGTCAAGAGATGGAGGCTCAACATCGCCGACAAACACCTTGATTGCACGCTTGAATTGGTCAAGGCTGAATTGCTCGGGAATGTTTGTCAGTGCCTGGCAGAGCTGCTGCCTGGACTCGATGATGCACGTGTGTCTATCGGAGAGCGTGTACTTGGCTTGCTTGGCGAAGCGCGCGTAGTTTCCGTCAGCATCTCGCTTTCCAACTCCAACCGTCTCGGTTTCATCGTAATCTTTTTCGGCCGCCTCGACCATACTCTCAACGTAGGGGTTTACGGACTTGGTTAGGCTCGAACGGTCGCGGAGATTGCGCGCAGGGGGGGAAGACTTCATTTCCATGCTTTTGAGAGACGGTGTGCTCTTTGTGTAGTAGGGAAATTGGCCTTCTTGCCGACTGAAAGCAACATTTGGATTTTAGACGCATCATAACAAAACAAATGGAAGAACGTCGTCACTTATGCAAAGGCGTCCCAGTAAAGAGCTGTGGGTACAACAAGTCTTGCACATGGAGCCCCGTTACAAATCAATGCGAGCACATTGCTGATTGTCAACACCGAGGCAAAGGGCAATGCGATACTGCTGCTGACTGCAGTTGGATTTCCTCCTACCAACGATGTGTCCCGCAGAAAATTGCAGGCGAATTTGGGTGGTTGGCGCATGGAGAGGGTGCAAGGAGGCATTTAAAAGACGTAAAAGACTAGACCTCAGTCCCCACTCGTGTGTGGAACGCTACAGTGGTCAATACCCTGGATACCCTGGATACAGTGACAAAGCTGTACCTCCCCTAGATTAACTAGATTAAGTCGACCATTGAGACGCTTCGTTCCCATCCAGACAACCCTCGCTTGCTGACGTGGCTCATGGTCACAGCCTTTTTTTTACTTCTTGCTGACTTATTGGTCGTGGAGGATGTCGGTCTTCTTATTGTGCAAGCTAGTCCCTTTGTGTACAATGTGTTAAGTGCGGCGGTGAGCTTGGCAGTTAGTGTTACAAGTTTGAAAGCGGCGCAGGAGGCGTTTACCGAACTCCAAGATCTTGTGGATGACCTTCTGGTGGGATTCGGCATACCATTCCCGAAGCGACCTGAGATGTGCTGGATCATTTCGGTCGTCGCCGTGGTACTTGGCATTGCCAGCGTGCCCGCCCTGGGGTTCACGCATGCGATGGGATATCTGGTTGTAATGTGGATACCTGTTTCCATCCTGACTTTCATGGCTGGGAAAGAAGCGTTGCGTGGTGTCGGAATGCGAATCGGAAAGATGCTAAAATTCGTGGTTTCCCTGTTCATGGAGCTTGTGCGCAAGGTGTTGCCAGTTGGAATGGAGGATGTCAAAGTCAGCGATCCGCTGGCCGCTTTGGAGAGTGTGAGGAAGAAATGAACGTTCTTGCACGGCATTACGCCATCGAGAATACCATACTGTGAGCGACATGAGCAGCAGCAACCATGCAGTTCTATCATTTCAAAGCAACGATTTGGACGAGTTGTGTCGAACTGTGCGGGAATGTCTGGACGAAGGTGCATGCGTTCCAGTCTCATGTCGCCATTCCAGTGCGGGCGCTGAGTTTACGTGTCGCGTGGTCATGGCTCCTCGAGTGAAGCGTCGCATCCTTTCGCGCCGTCCTTCTGTTACGGATGAGTGTGCGATTTGCTGCGGCGAGATGGGGGCCGACTCACGATCATTTCGTTGCGGTCACTGGGTCTGTGCTCGATGCGCCCCCCTCTGCCGAACCTGCACATTTTGCGGCCAGCGTGCGGTCTTGGTTCCTGCATGATTCTTCTCGCTGGAGCACGGCTCCGTAGCGGTCCCACGCCTCTTTGGCGGTCTTTGGTCTGGGTTTGGCCATTGCGAGGGTGGTTGGTTTTCTGGAGCCGCACTGCGGGCAGGCTCTCAGCGGTTGCACGCGGAAGCGCGTTTTGCAGTCTGGGCAATCGTATCCGTCTTTCATGTTTGGTGGTAATTGTGGTGTATTTGTGACTGAATCAGATGGAGGTTTTGATGTTTGTTTTAAGTGTTTCGAGTTTCGAATGCGCGCACATGCAAAAACAATACTCACGAGCCGAAGCGCAGGGTGAGCAGGCCGTACTTGAACCTAAGCAGGTTCTTGTTGCGGGCCGAGTACAGGACAGTGGCGGAATCGCTGCCGCCGAGGAAGATCCTCTTGTCCACGTTCAGGTTGATGTGAACGTTATCGATGCGGCTCAGGTTGGCACCTCCCGTGGGCTGGGCATCCTCTGGCTCGATGGCGAACGACCAGTTGTAGATGAACTCGCGGGGCACGTTGGTGTGCACCAGCCACGGCACCACGAGGCGGAAGAACTGCGCGGGGCGGGTTCCGACACGGGTGTTGTTGTTGAACTTGATGTTCATGTCCTTGATGGGGTCCAGGATGGAGTTGGACACGGGGTCATCGTACCCGCCGAAGTTGAACCAGTCGTTGCTGCGCTCGGCTTCCTGGCGGCGGACGGCAACGAAGAACTCGGTCACGACGTGGTTGAAGATGATCCTCTCCGACACCATCTTGGGGGAGGTGGTCTCGGTGGCCGACGTCACCGTTTCGGAGATGGTCTTCTGCTGGTACTGGGTGCTGGTGATGCTCTGCTCGAACTGGCCGTGGGCGAACTTGGAGCGCTCGTCCTGGTCCAGGTACACGCCGAACGTCTCGATCTCCACATTTAGGTCCTGGTTGGTCAGGAGCGGGGGCTGGGTGGCGGCCTCGATCTCGGCGTTGGTTAGGCCGTCGGGACGCACGTAGATGTCGGCGTTGGTGGTGGGGAAGCCAGCGGGCTTGACCACACAGTTCGCGCGGGACTCCAGGGCGCAGTTCAGCGTCACTTGGTGGAACTGCAGGGAAACGACAGGGAGGGCAAGGCCAGTGTTTTCCGTGAAGTAGAAGGGCAGGGGCACGTACAGGGTGCGGCTGCGGCGCGACTGGGACTGGCGCATCTGGATGGTATCGAACTTGCCGATCATTTCGGACAGGCGCTTGCCAGGCTTGCCGCTGAGCTCCTCCCAGAAGAAGAGCTGGTAGTTGTGGAGCTTGTCAACCTCGGTGGATCCCACGCAGAACGTGGTGGTCTTGAGGATAAACTGCCCGATGGCGTTGGTCCAGTAGGGCTCCTGGTTCGAGCCAGACAGCACGACGTGACCGCTGGACGTGTCAAGGCCGCAGATGCCTGGGATAGTCACCTTGGCGAAGGTGGCCCAAGAAAGATCGCACTGGCGGGGGAACATGAACTGGACATTGGGCTGTCCGAAGGCCACGGTACCTCCCTGGTGGTTGAAAGTGACGGGCTGGATGGCGAAAGAAGTATGCTTAAGGTACACGAAGCGCCAGAAAGTTAGCACAGCCTCCTCCAAAGTGGCTGAAGTCAGGGTGGCATCCTGAAGGCCAGTGGCCATAACCTCATGCAAGACGGCGGTGTTGGCACACGAAGACATGGTTACGCTTGATTGTTTTTGTCACTCCGTCTCACCCGAAATTCCAAAATCGGCGATGTTCATTTTTTTCCAAGTTGCATCCCCCTCCAAAAAATCAAACTCGGACACACAAGCATTAAACTGACTCGAAACGATCCGAAACTATTCGCGCATCGGGTGCATTGGGCTTGCGACACCAATTCCAAATCTACCTGCTGACGCCACCTGCCGCCAAACCAACAGCAAACAAGAAAATCGCCACGCTGTGGTCTTGCACACCACCATGGATCACGCGCTAAACTTGCGTGTAATCCGTGTAAAGAGTAATTGCGAAGACCAGAAGTCCTGCAACGATGCACGCAGACGCCGATGACACGAAGCCAATGGCAAACGATGTCGGCCAGAACACCCAGGGGCGGACTTTCCGCGTATATTGAGTTGTCGCGTCGAACATTACCTTGTCAGCCGAGTTGCATACCCAAGCAGAGTAATCGACCGCGGTCTCGTTGCCTTTCAGCTGCGCAACCGTCCACTCCTTGAACGATTCGTGCACGATGATGGGCCGCAGCTGCGCCCAGTGCAGGACCGTCGCGTGAGGACCGCTGTCAGGGTCCATCAGCATGTCTCGAAAGGCAAGCGGACCAGTAATGGTCAGAGTCTTGAGGTCAGCGTGCAACCCTGCCAAAAGAGGTTGCTTTATGAACCGCCTCTGCATTTCCTTCAGCATAATAGAGCCAAAGATGCTGTCTGGTGTGCTCGCCATGAACCAGTTGTTGGTAAAGATAGCTTCCTGCACGATGCAGAATCCACGCTCCGTCATGCGAATGTCCGCAATCGACTTGAGTTTCTCGATCGAGTCGAACACCATCACGTCCATGTCCAAATAGATGCCCCCAAACGCTTGCAGCAAAACCACTCGCCCGAGATCACACTTCTAAATGATGGGAATGTCTTCCCGTTCAAGGATACTGGCGTATTCGGGAAATCGCTTGCGCGCCAAAGCAATGATCTCATCTCCACTCCACAAATGGTGGGACCACAGCTTCGGAAGGTGCTTCTTGACCGAGGCGCGGTACGAGTCGTACTTGGAGGGGATGGCGTCGACCCCCTGCCACCAAATCTGGTGCAGCTGACGCGACAAGGGCATGTTTCCTCTGAAGCGTTTGTTCTCTTAGCAAGTAAATAAACAAAACGACACAGCTGCGCGAAACATCCCATCGAACAAACAAAGTATGCTGTTGAAAGCTGTTGCCATTGTCGTGGGGGTCTATGTCCTGTACATTGTTGTCACCACACTCGCGTACGCTTCCCTGTTCGCACCGACGGAGCACGAGCTCAAAACCTCGTGCAGAATACCGCGCCAAATTCATCAGACACACAAGAGCCAAAAATACATCCAATCGCAACCTGACTTGCTGGCCGCGCAAACGTCGTGGGCAAAGCACGAAGACTGGAAGCATCGATTCTGGAGCGACGCAGACGCCGAGGACTACATCGTGCGCACGCAGAGCCCGAGGGTGATTCGGGCGTACTAGTCTCTGCCTCTGCCCGTCATGAAAGCAGACTTGTTTCGATACGTAGTCGTGCACGGAGAGGGGGGCATTTACTCGGACGCAGACGCATCGTGCGTGATTACGCCAGACTTTTTGTTGCGGGGAGACAAGGAGTTGGTTGTGACCGTGGAGCCACAAGTGTACCGCTCAGACTACCTCTGCCAGTGGGTTTTTGCGGCCCCGAAAGGGTCATAGGCACTGTAGAGTGTGATCGACGTGGTGCTTGAAAGGATTGAACAACCCGTCCCATCCCACATTCGGGGGCAGAGCAGAGTGTTTTACGTGACGGGGCCCGACGCTTTCACAGAGGGAGTGCGAAGGTACCTGCGGGACCAGGGATCGTGCTTACCAGACGCGCCAGCACATTTCAAGAACGGAAACCACCAGCCCGTGCATGTGATTCCACATCTCGCATTCCACTTGCGAGCCGTGGTTCACTCAGGAACAGGAACGTCCGATTGGAAAAATACGTCTATAAAGCTCCTTGTATAAAAATCAAAGCAAAGCACGCATCAAATCGCAGCGCGGCAACATGGGCACGTCCGATGCGCAAAAAGCCACTGCCTTAACGCCGCTGCCTAAAACACCTTGTGACAATCGGGACATTGCAGAAGATCGGCCACTTTCAGCTCCCCCAACGTGTCCATCGTGATGGGACACAGGTCCTCCGCATCGAAATCGTCAGCCTCCACAGGTTTGGCACGATGAAAGACGCGAAAGTAATGGGCAATATCTCCTTCATGCTCGATCACTTGCACTCTGAGCAACATAATCGCTCTCTGTTCCCGAAGCAATGCGGCATATTCCGCCCACATCATGAGCACGGCGATCAGAAGGAGTGTGCAGTGAGGCACTTGTACCATGACACCTTTGTCCAACGATGCAACAATCCCAAACACTGCCTGGAATGATCCAAGAAGGCCAACGAGGAAGCGTCCTTGGTTGCCCTGCCAAAGTGTCAGTAGTACGCACAGAACCATGCAAATGCATTGCGGCGTGAGCAACGCAGGGTCCACTCTGTGAAATGTCAGAATGTAGCTGTGTACTGCTAGTGTTGCCATCGCGAGAACCATTCTGTCCAGAATAAACAAGTGAGGGTTTTCGTTCTCCATTCGTCCGATCGATCGTGACGAGTGCGCAGAATGTTTGTGTCGTGCAAGAACGTTATTGATAACGCTTGAAAGGTGGCCTTCAAAGCTTCGAGTGCCAAGCCAACCCCATTCGGTCGTTTGCGAAGTGACGCCAGAATCTTTGGGTCTCTTAGCTTTTGCTAAAACGCAGTGATAGTCAGTTGTTCGGGAATGCACAAGCCAAACTCAAATCTGCATCTTCCATCGGTTTGTTTTTTTTTGTCAGTGCGTTTTTAGATCAGTTTTGTAAACACGACGCGTCAAAATTACACATGTTTGTGCACAAAGCAGCACCAACATGGAAACATCCACGGGTGCAGCGACTTCTCTCCCTTCTCTGCAGCGCATGGTGAAGACGTCACAACCGATCCGAGCGAGCTGGCGCATGTACGAGGAGTCGGCCAAGATTTGGAACGATTCTTGCACAAAGCAGCTTGCTTTTTTGCGCGAGCATCCCAAGCCAACTGAACAGCTCTTGCGTGCTGACAGTCCCAAGTGCAAGGGCACCATTCTGCTGATTGAGGCGCGAGAGCACGGGCAGACTGAATTCGTGCTGCGCAACTGGGTGCATTTTTTGGCTCCTCTCGGCTGGTCCCTGACGGTGGCGCACAGTAGTTCTAATGAGAAGTAGGTGCGCGAGATTGTCAAGTCGTGGTCGAACGTGGCGCTGCTGAAGCTTCCTAAAGACGATTACCCTGGGATCGAGTACAACAAGCTGCTCACGGACCCTTCGTTTTGGGAGAAGATCCCGCACGAGAACATCTTGCTTGTGCAGACAGACACGATGTGCCTCACGGCCAAGGGTTTGGGCGGGGACGGCGACGACAGCTTCTTGCATTTTGATTACGTCGGGGCTCCCTGGCACTAGACGTGCCCAATTACGGGGCATGTCTTCAAGCCAGGAACTGTGTACAAGCCCGCTGCCATGACCGACGGCCAAGCGCGCTGCGAGCTGTGGCCCGACATGATTGGCAACGGTGGGTGCAGCTTCCGCAACCGCTCGGCCATGGTGCTGATCTGCAACTCGTACCAACTCTCGTACGTGCGCGACGAGATCGCTCGAGCCGTTGGTTTGGCAGAGTCGGAGGCAGACAAGTCACGGCTGCGCGCACTGGTTGAGCGAGAAGTAATGATGACTGGTCCACCCGAGAATTCGATTCCCGTGCGCAACGAAGACATCTTCTTTGCGGTGGCGTGCAAGCGCATGGGGATGAACCTCCCAACAAGAAAGAAGGCGGTTCGCTTCTGTGTCGAAGAGAGCCTCCCTCTTTCGCTGGAGGCAGGGGAAACAGGGATGGCATGCGCCCTCCACAAGGTGTATGCGTATCAGCCGCCAGAGATTGTTCGGCTCTTGTGCGAAAGTTCGCAGCTCGAGAAGGAGTCCGTGTGAACGTTCGTTGAAGTTTTGGATTGGCAAGAAACATTCCTGGTCGGTTGCACTTTTACACGCAGCAGCATTGCTTCACATTCGTATTCATCCAATGGCAACCACCATCAACCTAACAGGCCTAAATGATTTCGGTGGGCACATCGTTCCTCACCTGGGGATGGCCGCGTACTGGCAGATGGTGCTGAAGAAAGAGGAAAAGCACCCCCTCTGGATGCTCGAGAACAAGATTCCTGCGCAGACCTCTGCCAAGCAGAAAGAAAAGCATACTCTCCATGCAGTCTTGCGCGCGTTCGACAATGGATCTCCGTTCGCCAAGACCGAGTTCGACTCCGATACCCACACCATCATTCCATTCGGGGAGCAGGGCCCCATTGTGGCTGAGCCTCGGATCCTCGTGGAGAACTTTCGCAAGGCTGGCAATGGCACGCCCGACAACCCGTACCGCGTCGAGTTTGATGTCGGCACTCACGTCGCCAAAGACGGCACCGTCACGTGGGGCGACGTCAGCGGCCCCCTCGGTCGATGGGTGTGCACCTGCTGATCTTTTCAGGACATGCAGCCAGCAGCATGACGACAACGTCGTCATGATCAATGCTGTGAAGCAGGTGAGCCTGTGCATGGAAACTCTTGACAAGGGGAGCGTCGCCCTGCTGTTGGGTGAGATGAAGGACGGCTGCAAGATCCACTTTCCCACCATTGGGTTTGGAAACACGCGGACCAAGGGTCGACCCTTTATGCTTCCGACCGCGAGCCTGAGCGGCCCCCTGGTGCTGCGCATCTTCGTGCACGACAAAGAGCATCTGGACCTGGCGTGGACCCGCAGCCGCGTCCTGATCGATGCCGACTGCGTGTTTCTGCGCTCGGACATGCGCAAACTCGTCGATGAGCAGGGATTCCGTATGGGTTTCATGACGGCGACATCGGTTCATAAACCCCCGAAGGGCAAGTTGTAGGCGTCAGGGCCTCCCACCAGCCGCCAGTTCGTCTCGGGCCTCCGCATTGCCCCTGCCTGGCTGCGTCACGACCACGTTTTCAAGGCGCGCCCTCTAACGGAGGATCCAGCGGCACTAGACGAAGAAGAAGACGGAGAGGCGGGTGGAATGCAGCAGTACGGAGACAACCCAGTCATGAGTCATTGGCCTGCGGGGGCGGTGGCAGCTGGGGCACAGTATCAGTTCCCCCGAAGCACGCCCACCTGGGTATCGGAGGCCCACCAGCACAACTTCGCAGACGAGGCCAATGCTGCGCTGATCGCTGTCGACGCCAAAGATGTCCCCATGCCGCCGTCTCGCAAGCTCGCGGACCCCGTGGAGGAGGGCAATGACCCTGCGCTTCATACGCGGCAACAAACCCGCGAGGCGAACCTCACGCTGCAAGGCAAAATAATGGGCATGATGCACGAGGCGCGTAAGGCGTGCAAAGGAGATGAAGGCAATGACGAGGACGAGGACGAGGGAGATAAGAAGGGTGACGGGTACGGGGGCGCTGCCATGGTTGATGGGGAAGGGCTCTCTGCTGACGCGCTCGAGAGCTTGATGCACGCTTTGTGAATGAAGTAGAATGGCTCACTTTTTTGCTTTCAATTTTAGTCCCCAGATGGAGACTTTGTCGTTGGTTCGAACAATGCAGTAAGGGTCTTTGGTAAGGCCATCGTACTTGGCGTACGCATCGATGCTGCCTGCGTCTTTCTCTTCGACAATGTCGGTCCACTGGTCTCCAACCGTGAGAACGACGCAGCCGCCAAATTGCTTGGCCAACTTCTTCCGCATGCTCGCCTTCCATTTTCCTACGGCGGCCATGCTATCGCGCGACGATCGCGGGCACAGGTACAAGCCATCCTGGTCGGTAATCCCCACAACTCTCAGCTGGTCTTTGGTCCAATCCACCACATCTTTGGCATCTTCGCGCGCTGTGACTAGAAAGACTTTGCACCCCAGCGTTTTCATGGCGCGATACAATCGGATCACAGAGGGGATTGCACGCCAGCCGAATGTTTCATCTGAGATGAGGGTGTCGTCAATGTCGAGGACCGCACACATTTTGGGACTCTTGACTCCATCTTTTTTCTGGCGGTGCTTGGCGTACGAAAACACAAACTAAATGCTCTGTGGCACGCGGAGGACGATTTCTTAAATCCCTCGCGGAACTCGACTGCAGCCATCTTTGTTGTATATCAATCCAACATGTTGGCAAGTTTGTGACAGGCTTCGTTGCTTCGGCCGCGGAGCAGGAGCTTGAGGTCGGCGACCTTCTTGGCCGACAGCTCTCTAGCGATGCTCTGCATGTAAGCCCTCTTAGCTTTCTCGTCGTCGGTCGACAACACCTCTGTTGCTGCTTGGATGTCGCCGAATTTCCTCTTGTCAGAAGTCTGGAGACTGTCCAAATAATCCACCACGGCCTGGCGACCCTTATCCTTGATCTCGCGCCCAAGGTAATGCCTCGAGTTATCCAGCCTCTTGTCGAGCTTGCCGCGCTCGTGGACTGCGACGCTCAGGAAGGCCACAAACCCTGCTGCCCACGCACGGTTGAGCGAGAACCTGAGGAGCTTTTCGCGGTTCACCAGTCCCCGCTGCCAGTAGTGCTCCACGTTCTTGCGGATCTTGACCAAATCCTCAGCGGTTGGTTCGGGCATCTCCTTGAGCTTGGCGCGATCAGGAGCCAGGGCAACAAACCAGTCCGAAATCGTCCGATGCACCCAAACCTGGGGATCGTCGTCCAGGGCTAGACGCTCGACCTCGGTTGGAGTCAGGGCGGTGACACCTACGGGGATCAGATCGTGCACGGTTCGCTCGTTCACAGCCTCGGCTCGGCTTTCCAAAGACGCCGTTAACTTGTCAGAGTCCACGGCCGACATCGAAAGACGCTTCAGAGCTTCAGCCAAAGACTCGGGTCCCAGACCTCTCCGCATCCTTCTGAGCCTGAGCCTGAGCCTGCGCCTGCGCCTGCGCCTCCGCTCTTCAGAAGTTTCTCCCGCTCCACTCGATGGCCCCTCGTCGTCGTCGTCTTCTTCGTCTTCTTCTTCTTCTTCAATATCTTCGTATGAAAGGTCCATCTCACCCACCATCTCGTTGGCAAGAGCCTGCATGGCAGCGCCCCTCTTCTTACCTTTTTCCCCCCCCTCCTTTTCGTCCTTCCGCATGGCATCTTCGATCTTTGCCCCCTCGTCCTCTGCGGCAGTCTGCGCAGCACTCTCTTCCACAGCGCGCATCTCCTGCTCCTTGCGAACGGCAGCCCGAATTTCGGCCTCCTTCTTTTGCGCAGCCATGCGCTTCTCTGTTTGCTCCTGCTGTTCCCTGAGCTGGTTTTGCATCTCTAAATTCTCGCGCTGCACATTCCGAACTGTATCCTGCAGTTCGTCCACGGCAGTGGCGAGGGAATCGGCGTCCCTGCCCACCTCGAGGTCCCTCCTGCACGCCTCCAGCTCCTGCTGGCACTTCTGCAGACTGGCCCCCAAGTCATTGACTTCCTTATGCTTTTGGACCAGCAAAGCGAGGTATGGAAAAAAGTATGGAACTTCCCAACCGCGCCCCACCCGCAGACTATTTGCCATACACAACGACCGAACCGTGTGGTCGGGTGAAAACCAGTCGCCCGATTCGCGGTGGCGAGCAATTGCTCCTGCGACCTTGATCTGAGGAATCACACAAAAACGCGTTGACCCCACATCCACCAAATCTTCTTCCTTCATCCGAAGCATGGGCTCGCCTTCGTCTTTCGTCAGGGCGAATCTGTCCATGAGCTCCCGCTAGTTCATCTGAAGTCCAATCATAAAGGCGCGCGCCGCTTTTGCTTCTTGCGATTCGCCGCCTGTGAGCCCACCCTCGTCCTCTTTCTCGCTCCTGGAAGAAATCACAGCTTCGCTCGTGTCATCGAAACGAGAGAGAGCACTCACAAGCTCACTCTTGACAGTGTTTATCTCGGCCAGGGTTCGGTTTAGGTCCTCCATGGTGTCTCGAAGCTGGCGAAGCCGCGTGCTGGGATCTCCCGTGCCAATCTTGTCCCGAACCACGCGCCACTCCTGCCTGCACTTCTCATGGGCAGCTCTGCATGCCGACAGGGCCTCTTGATCTTCTTCAATCCTGTCCTTCCATGTTCGGACCTCCGCCCTAAAATGTTTGATCGTGGGAATGTCGCCGTACTCCATGAGCTGCCCTCCTGCTCGCGCGCAAGCATCCTCAGCGGCAAGCACTGGGTTACCCCAGGTGCGGCGCACCAGTTCGGGCCCGATAAATCTGAGTCCACCGAGGCGCTCGAACGCTGCAAACCCGTACGAGGCAATGGAATCGCTGAACTGAGAGTACAGGCGCCTGAGCTCGTTTTCGGTGTTGTAGCAGAAGAGGGGCTGGTCCTCGGCGGTTTCATTGGGATTCCAGACGACGTGCTCTGCTTCGTGACTTTCGCTGATCTTGGTCACGTCTGGGACAATTGATTTGAAGTGCCCCAACGGCGATGCCATTTGTCAATACAGGTGAAAGGCAAAAACGATTAAAACTATGGAAGATCGACCAAACCCAAAAGGGTATGGTGTAACCACCGCCATCTGGGGGCCTCCCACCTGGAATATTTTGCACGCATGCACCCTCGCAGCAAAACCAAAACATGCACGGGCGGTGCACCAATACATGACTGCATTGCAGCCAGGGATGCCATGTTTCTTCTGCAGAGCTTCGCTGCCAATCTTTCTACAGCAGATGCGCGATACTTCAGGGATGCGGGTGGATGACCACGTGAAGCGTGGCACAGCCTTTCGGTGGAGCTTCGATCTGCACAACCTGGTGGCAGACAAACTAGACAGGCAGGCATTCGAAGACAGAGCGGCGAAAGAGGGTATGAGTAATGCTGCTATTCGCTTGCACATCGAAAAACACCTGTACCGAGGAAAAAGGCTTCCGTTCGAGTGCCTGGAGAGGCGCCTGCGCACTCGCGAAAACTATGGGCTGGTGGCAGCCGACGTGTTTGAAAACATGCAACTCTTCATTCTACAGCTCGGGCCAGGGCGAACAACATCTGCCGAAAGGGTTGGGGCCCTGCAAGCGTACTTTGCGGCGCTGGCAGACATGATCGAAATATGCGCACCTAGCTATCGACTCGTCGAAGCAGTGCGCGACGTGGCACGGTGCGCTACGAGTAAGACCGCGTGGACGGAACGAGACATGTACGCCCTCGTCTGGCTGGCACGCTACAACTATGAAACGCCGCCGAAATTTCGTCTTGGCAACTTTGAACGAGGAACCTTGTGTAAAGCTTCGTACGATTCGATTTAGCGGGCGCGCTCGAAGCGTTGCGCCAAAGGGACATGCACATGAATGCTCCTTCACGACGTTCGAGCGCTGCACAGACGCATGGCTTCGATGAAGTCATCGTCTAAGAAATCGCTATCAATCCAGCGCAGCACACGATCCTCAACCTTCTCCTTCAGGCTCGCGATAATTGATTGGATGTGCGAATCAGAGTGCTCCACAACAAGATCGTAATCCAGTTCTCCCTGGCAATACTGAAGCTGCCTGCAGCGCTTCATTTTAGTGGCGGCCATGTACAGGCGCATCTGCGGCTCTTCGTTCGGCCAAGGAGTTCCTCTCTTGTTGATGTTGGGCAGCTTCGTCCTGGTCTTGACCTCAATGACTTCTTGCAGGTCATTGTCTCGCCCGTCCACGCATCCGACAATGGTGATGTGGGGCGTGACATGGAGATGTGGGATCCAATCTTCTGTTCCCATGTATCGCACCCTGCTAAACACCTTTCGACCCGTAAGCTCTTCATACAGTGCGATGGCCTTGAACTCCTGCACTTGCCCGCGGCGCATCCGACCACCCGACCTCTTGGTCAATTCCAAGGTCCGCTCCAGGAATTTTGTTTGGGTCAGGTCGGACGAGGCAGCATCCGCTTGGACCGCTGGTTTGGATTTTGCTTGCACACGGGCCTTTTTGCGAATGCGTTCCTCGAGCTCTTCCGTCTGCCCCTTTTCCACCAGCTTGACTTCTGCGTGCGTGTCGATGGCTTTCGCGATCTCAGGACTCTCCTCTCTTACGCGCTTGTGGGCGACCCGTGCCGCATCGGCAACTAGGATGCGGGCAGGTGCTGATTTCACGACGGGGTCCTCGCTTCGGATGTGCTTGAGTGCCAGCTTCGCCTCTGCCGAGAATTCGCTCGGTTTGCGCCCTGCACCTATTTCTTCGGCAACAAGGTGGCGTGCGCGGTCCAACGCCGTGACTTCTTGTTTTTCTTCTGCTTGGTGCGATTGCGTCTGCAATGCTTTGTATTCTAAGTTTGCAGCTTCTGCCTCTGCTGCTGCTTTTGCTAAATACTCCGCGAGTTCTGTTGCTTCGCGTTGTATCTCGCTTACTGCATCTTCGTCAGATATGTCTCCTGTAATGCATGCGATTTGCAATTCATCGGCGCCTTCTTCCGCGCGTGCAGCTTTGGAAGCTTCTCGTTCTGCTGTGACGGTCATTGAAGCAGCTTTTTCTTCCGCTTTTCTTATCTTTGCATCCATGGCCCCCTGTTCCTTTTGAACTTGAGCATAATGCGCAGCAGCCACATATGATTCGTATCCCTCCAGCATCTGTGCCCACAGGGACTTGCAGTGTCTCTGGATTACATGCAGAGCTTGTCGGTGATTTGTGTCTGGTCCGAGCAGAATCGGTTCTTGCCGATGAACGTCGCGACGCTGCTAGCGCCTATTTTAAGCACAAACGGTGGTGCACGAATCTCCATTTGCAATAAGCTGTGCAACGAGCAGTACAAACCATCCGAGCAAGCGCCTCCTGCAAGGTTCCCCTCGATTCTCACTTTTCCATCAGACGAAAATTTATGTGGGTGGCTTGTGTGAATTGTGGCCGCCCTTACAGTACTCATCCTGCGCCACGCCCAGCTTTTTTGCCTCTGCGTCGCAACATGCTTTCGTGTGGGTCGTACTTACTTCCACAACTCGCTTGCCAGTGCTCGGGTCGAAGTGAAGGCCGCAGAGCCGTTTGCCGCACTCGAAGCAAAACTGCCGCCCGCACCCGACGCTCTTCAAAAATGTGTTGTTCTCAATGAGGCCGCAACACACCCAGTTGCAAGCTTCATTTTTTGCCCATTGCACGTCACACCACGGGCAAGCGGTGACTCGAAACGGGAAGGTTGGAGGGTGTGGTGCCGACAATGTTTTTTGGGGGAACGCTAATTTAGGCTTTGACTCCTCTTCCATTCTGATCTCTTTGTTCCCAAATCATGGAAGAGTCGCCAAGTTCCGACATGATTGTGATGACCCCTGCCATAACCCAGCAGGCACGGTCAGAGTGGAAGCACGGGTCGTTCGGTCTGCGCCCCGACGCCTCGGTGTGCGAGCGAGTCACAACAAACAAAATAATTGATGTCGAGCTCAACGATGTCGTAGCGGTCGACTACTGCCCCCCACACATTAAAAACCCTCTGGAGCAGGATGAGTACGACGAACTCAAGGACACCCGCGAGTTCAAGTATGGCAAGGTATGTAACATCCTCATGTTTGGGACTGACGTCAACACTGGTGCAAGCGTCGCCGTGCGCGCCCATTCTTTTAAGCCATGGACCCGCCTTCTGTTCGAGGACTCAGTGCCAAAGTCGGACCGAGCGC
>FUWD013179721.1_pt1 | contig 31895 bp, 52 predicted proteins | sample 1063281 | NCBI WGS metagenome assembly FUWD01 (sample SAMEA79048168, study PRJEB19326) | metagenome | biome: marine | reverse complement strand
AACAATGCATAGTAGAACCTTACCCACAAGTTTAAAATTAGACTTAAAGTATTCTTTTGGTGGCTACTCGACGGTAATAGAACGATTCGCATCTAGTAAAGATTACACTAAGTATTGCGACGAGAAATTAATGCAAGGCTACAAAGTAATAGGGTCGGAGCCTTATAAAAAATTTAATAATGTATAAAGTAGGAAAATTAGAAAGCTACAGATTAGTGGCCGAACGATTAAACGCTAAGGGGGTTTTACCCTTTAGCGCTAGGCAATGGTCGCAAGCTCTGGTCCAACAAACGGTTTACGGCAAAGTGAACTACCCAGAGGTAATGCAAGAGTTAAAAGAATTGACAATCGAACTAAACTTAAAACAATGACACCAAAGCAGAAATCCAACGAGCTAATTAAGAAATTTAAGGACGCTCAGGTTAAAATTAAGCAAAGCAAAGAGGAGGCAATAGCAGCAAGCATTCTATTTGTAGAACTATTTTTAAACTACTCAGAGATTCAAGACGTAGACTATTGGCTCGAGGTTAAGAACGCTCTTATTAATCACAACTAAAATGGAAAATAAACAAACAGCTTTAAATTGGATATTGGACAAATTAGCTCCATATATTTATTATCCTTATGCACATTCAGCTGGATATGACCTAGAAGAATTAATTGAGCAAGCTAAAGCAATGGAGAAAGAGCAGATAATTGATGCTAGAGTAAGTGGATTTGCGTCAAGTGCTGAAGGATGGAATGGAGAAGTTCCGTATATGAAATGGAGTGAAATGGTAAGAGAAACTAAATGTGAGGAATATTATAACGAAACTTATGGAAAAATCTAAATTTAATCAGTGGCAAGACCACTTAGCAAAAGAGCTAAATAAGGATTACAAAAAGCTTTATTATTCGGCTAAGTATCCTAATAAAAAAGAGGTAAAAAAGTTTTACTTTCTAAAAATTAGTTTATATTTGTAAGACAAAATCAGAGATACGGGTGAGAGCGAATCTTTGGTTAAGGGTTAAAAACCAACTAAGCCAGTCTACTCTCTCACGTAGCTGGCTTTTTTATTTTACTAAAATGGATAATCAAGAGTTTAAAAAATTGCAGTTTACTAATGTCCTTTACAAAGAAGGTTATATTCAAGATTTTTTTGCTTTAACAAGTAGAATACCCACAGATGAACAATTAAAAAGGTATATGAAAGAGCAAGCAATGGCAAAAACGATTAGAGATATTTGCAAATCAGATTACCTTGAATGGGAAGAAATGGAAGACGAAGATTCTATTACTTATAAATTAAAAGGTATTTACTTTAAATAAATATGAAATACTTTTTACACGATTCCAATTCGTTTAATGACGAGAAAATAACTGAGCTTTATTTAGAGTTCGGTTATGAGGGTCTTGGATTGTTTTATACTATACTCGAAAAGCTTGCCTTACAAGAGAAACCTATTAAGACAATAGTATTAAAACATCAGTTAAACGTAGGTAAAAAATTAGAAAAATGCTGGACGTTTATGGAAGAAATAGATTTAATTTCTTCAAATAATGGCGAAACTTTTAACAAACAATTGCTTAACTTTAGTAAAAAGTATCAGGTTTCTAAAGAAAAAACGCAAAACGTATTTCTGAATGGCGTGAAAATCAACAAGTTACAGAAAATGTAACACGTAACAAAAACGTTAGTAACACTGATAAAGTAAAAGAAAGTAAAGTAAATAAAGTAAATGAAAGTAAAAGAGATTTTAACGCATTGTTAATGCCTTTTGCTAATGACCTAGGACCAGAGTATATGAACTTTGCACTTTACTGGACAGAAAAAAATAATAAAGGCAAAGAGCGATGGGAGTGTGAGAAATTTTTCGATATTAGCAGACGAGTTAAAACGTGGATGACAAACAATTCTAAATTTAAAAGCAATGGAGCTACAACAAACGAACCGAAACTCGGAACTAGCGCAGCAAGAATGGAAGCCATTAAAAATTGGTAACGCCTCCGCTAATATCATACTACAAGCGCAGAGCACTCAGAGTTTACGTTTAAGAAACGAAGAGGACCTTAAACAAGTCTTACGCTATGCCATGGTTTTAGTAGGGCTTAGAGGCAATAATATGCCAACCGAAGAAGAGAAGTTTGTCTTACTAAATTTTATACGCTCAAACTTTGGGAACCAAACACCCGAAGAGATTAAGCTAGCCTTTGAGTTAGCCGTAAGCGGTAAGCTTGGCATAGACGCTAAATGCTACGAGAACTTCTCTTGCGAATACTTTGGCCGAATCATGAAAGCTTATATCGATTACGCTAGACAAGAGACCATAACCGTAGTAAAAGAGATAGAGGAGCCTAAAGCAATACCAAGCGACGCGGATTTAAAGATGGCAGCGATTAATTCGGCGAATATGTATAGCCAGGAAATGATTAGATGCCAAGAACGAGGCATTAAAATGAATTGGATAGCCGGAGGATTACACGTTCTATATGATTACGTGGTAAAATTTGGGATATACGAGGCAAGCCCAGACGATAAACAGAGAATTTATGCCACACTTGTAAACAAATTCAATGACAAAGACGAGTTAATTATAGCTTGTAAGGCCCAATGTTATAAAGAGTTTATTGAGAATATGGCAGATTTTAAAGCGTACTTAACCGAGGAAGGCAAAATAGAACCTATTGAATAATGGAAAAAAACAAACAGCAATGCTAAAATTAATTAATGAAATTAAGGAAGCAGTACCTTATTTTAAATTAGATATTTATCAACCAAATTTTGAAAAGGCATTAAAAGAAGAAAAACAACAAATAATTGATGCGTACAATCAAAATATTACAGGTTTTGATAAATTAGAACAAGAAGAAATTGGATTGAATTGGGCAAATGATTATTACAACGCAACTTATGGAAACTAAACAAACGGCAGTACAATGGCTTGAGGAAAACTTAGCTGAAAAATTAAAATATATTGTAGAGACAAGAAATTTTATTTTAATGGAGAATTTGTTTGGAATAGCTAAATCAATGGAGAAAGAGCAGATAAAGAAGGCTTATAAAGATTGTCATGACTTAGGTCATATTTACGGGTTAGATTTAGAAGAATACTATAATGAAACTTATGGCACATCACGATAAAATTTTAGAACACAGAACGGATTGCCCACATTGCGGACACAAATGGAGCTCAGATTTTTTACTCGACCAACTCGATAAGCAAAACAAAGGCTCGTTAAATATGAAATGCTTCTGCGGAAATAGAAATGTAGTAAAGGAAAACGTAAACGGGTGGGTAGTAATTTACAAGTATAAAACTAGAATTAGAAAACCTAAAGAACTTATGAGAATAACATCGACCGGAGGCGTAAATTTAGAAGGCAAATTAGTTGAAGAAGAGTTACTGAAAAAGGTTTATGGAGGTATGCTAAACCAATTAAAAAATTTATAATGATAACCATACTCGGACAAGTACCTAGCAAATCGAACGGCTATAAGATTGGAAACAATAGGCTTTATAAATCTCGCGAGCTTAAAGAATACGAAGAGCTATTTAATTGGCAATATCGTTTACCACATTTAGGAAGAGACGAACCTATTAAAGATAAATTTGCCATTGAGATTTTCGTTTATTTTCAATCTAATCGCTCCGACCTTGACAATTCGGCAAAAATAATACTCGATTGCCTACAAAATTGCAACGTAATAGAAAACGATAGGCTATGCCATCGATTAACGATGTATAAATTCATAGACAAAGAAAACCCTAGAATAGAATTTGAAATAACTAAGCTATGACTTATAACAACGATTTTAAATTTGATTTAGAGTTTGGTGTTTTAAATGGCGAAACCTGGTTCCATGAATTAGTGACCGGCAAGAAAATAGAAGTTAAGAGCGATAGAAGAACCCAAGAAACCGGAAACGTTTATATCGAGTACTGGTCCAGAGGTAAACCGAGCGGAATATCGACAAGTCAAAGCGACTATTATGTCTACAAGGTAGGGGAAGACAAGGCTATTTTGATTTCTACGACTCAGCTAAAGCAAAAGTTAAAGCAATTAGTAGACGAAGGCAAGGCTAGAAAGGATGTTAAGGGAGGGGACAATAATACAAGCCTAGGGATTTTATGTAAACTAACAGATTTAATAAATTAATATGGAAAAGAAAAGAGAAAAAATTTTTAGATTCGGTGACAAAGTTTATCACCATAAATTTGGTTGGGGCAATGTACACGCATCCACTGATAAAATTGTAGGAGTTAATTTTCAAGATAGACACAGAGAACTCCAAGGAGATGATTTAGATTTATTATCGTTTAATGAATATGTTATTACGATGTTAGGATTTACACAAGAAGCCCCAGAAAGGAAAACTACATGGAATTCTATATGGGAAGACTATTGCGATGAAGGGAATATAGGTCTTAATTATTTTATTACTTATTTGTCAGAAAGATATAAGCTACCGGAAAAGATTTAATATGCTAACGGCAAACCAAACTAAAGCTATCGAATGGATAGACGCTCAATTACTTAAGCCTAATGAACGATTCGTACTAAAAGAAGGCATTCATATTGACGATTTACATTCGTGCCTTAGAACGCAAAAGGAACGAATCATATTTGGGATAGACCCGCTTAGGAAATTAGCCTTTTTGAGAGTGCGAGAAATTAAAGATTATCTAAACCAAAAATACAAATGACCCAAGAAGACAAAGACAAAGCCCTAACCTATTTCACAATGTGTCAGGCTTTAATACATATTATCGAAGACGATTGGAAGGGGAATCCCGTAAACAAGCAAAGAGTCAAATCGATAACGAATCAACAGCTAACCGAGCTAGAAAAGGTAGTCGAGATTCTATTACCGAAAGGCGATTACTCAGAACAAGGTATGAAAGTAACCGAGCAGTTTATCGAAGCGGCGGAGGCGATGCTATTCTTTTATAAAATCGGGGTACAAATGTCTCGACTCGATGACACTAAGCGAGAAACTTTGAATACTCAGATGAATATTTTGTTAAAATCCTATAAAATAAATGGTTAAAAATTTTGTTTAATCATTTTTTTTCATTAAACTTTGCGAAACTCAAGCACATGAACTACGTAGAACCTCACGAAAAACTTAGTTTAGTTAACCATCCTCAGCATTACCAAGGCAAAGGCATCGAAGTAATAGAGATAATCGAGGCTTTCGATTTAAACTTTTCTCTAGGTAACTCAATTAAATACATTTTAAGGGCCGACAAAAAGGGAAATAAAAAGCAGGACCTTGAGAAAGCTATTTGGTATTTGAATAACGAGCTAAGTAAATTCAATGGATAGACTAATATTACAAGCTATTTGGGTAGGAATCGCCGAGATAGCTTTTATTTTTTATATGAGCTATTTGATAGTTCACGAATTAAAGAAGCGATGAAACCAGACGAAAGAGCTACATCTCTAATGAATAACGCTTATTACTTTACCGGAAATAAGATGTTCGCTCGAGAGCTGTGTCTATACATTTGCGGTATGTTTGGCGAGTATTGCCAGAAAGCGGACGATAAAATCTATTGGAAATTAGTAGCCGAAAATATTTACCTACTCTAATGGACCACATATTTTCTAGGCATAAGCACTGGGTCTCAATGGTTAAAAAGTTTGGCGAGGTAAACTACGCCGAAGACGTGGTCCAAGAAGCTTACATTAAAGTCATGAAGCTAAACAAGGAAATCAACGAGGCTTATTTCTATTACACGCTTAGAAGCCTTACAATGGACCTACACTCCAAGAAAGTTATTAAGGTAGAGATTACAAAGGATATAGAATACCTAATTAAAGAGGACGATAGTAACGAACTAGCCGAGGAGCTAGCCCAACCATACCTAGAATTTATAGAGACCTGGGACTGGTACGACAAAAAGCTATTTATGCTATGGGTAAATAACCGAATCTCTATCCGTAAATTATCTAGGGAAACTAATATAGGTTTTAAAAGTGTTTATACAACTATAAAAAAGTGTCAAAAACGACTAATAGAATGGCAAAACAACCAATTAAAAGAAACATTATTGTAGAACCCAAGCAGGAGGAAGCTACATTCGAGAACGCTCAAGGGTTGGGCGATACCATCGAGGCGTTTACAACCGTAACCGGAATTAAAAAAGGCGTAGAATTACTATCTAAAGCGCTCGATTGGGACTGCGGATGTGATGAACGTAAAGAGAAACTCAATAAGCTTTGGTCTTATCGCAAGCCTAAATGCTTAGTTCAAGAGGACTACGAATACTTAAAAGAGTTTTTCGCAAAGCCTCAGAACTCTATTAGCCCAAAAATGCAATGGGATTTAACAGACATTTATTACCGAGTGTTTGATATTAGACTAGAACAATCGTCTTGCGCTTCATGCTGGAGGGATTATATTTCGCAATTAAGACAAGTATACAACGTATTCGAAGACGAAAACAATGGATAAGATAGACAAAAGAGGAGGAGCTAGAGAAGGAGCAGGCCGTAAGTCCAAAGCCGAGGAGCAGTCCTTAGTAGAAAAGCTAACGCCATTAGAGCCGAAAGCTTTTGCGGTACTAGCTCAAGCATTAGAAGACCATAAAGACTGGGCCGTAAAGCTATTCTTTCAATACCAATACGGTATGCCTAAACAAGTGGTAGACCAAAACAACGTGCATACGATTAATGACTTTGATATAAAGGACATCGTTAAATTCAAGTGATAGAACTTAATAGTAAATACGTTCCGCTATTCGAAAGCGATTCACGCTACTTTGTAATTACGGGAGGGAGGGGCTCGGGCAAATCGTTTGCCCTAAACTCCTTCCTTTTGCTTTTAACGTACGAAGTCGGACACGTAATACTCTTTACTCGCTACACTTTAGTCTCGGCTCACATCTCAATTATCCCCGAGTTCGTGGAAAAAATAGAAATGGCTGGGCTAGAATCCGATTTCTATATTACCAAGGACGAGATTATTAACACGCGGACCAACTCAAAGATATTATTTAAGGGGATTAAGACTTCGAGCGGAACCCAAACGGCGAACCTTAAGTCATTAAGCGGTGTAACTACGTTCGTACTAGACGAAGCGGAGGAGCTAGTAGACGAAGACGTATTCGATAAGATAGATTTTTCTATCCGTAATAGCCAAAAACAAAACCGAGTTATCCTTATTCTTAACCCGACTACCAAAGAACACTTTATTTATAACCGATTCTTTGAGGAGAAAGGCGTACAAGAGGGGACCTCCCTATCTAAAGGCGATACCACTTATATCCATACCACTTACAAGGATAACGTAGAGTACCTTAGCGAATCGTTCTTAAATCAGATAGAGAATTTAAAGCAAAACAATAAGCGTAAATACGAGCATACGATATTAGGTGGCTGGTTAGACAAAGCCGAAGGGGTGGTATTTACTAACTGGTCCTTTGGTGGCTTTAATCCTGACAATCTACAAACGTCATTCGGTCAAGACTTTGGATTCTCGATAGACCCGACCACCCTAGTCGAGGTAGCAATAGACAAGAACAAGAAGCGCATTTATATTAAGGAGCATTTATATAAGCCCAAGCTTACGACAAGCGAGATAGGCCAAATAAACAAGCGCGTTTGCGGTAAGGGTTTAATAGTAGCGGATAGCGCAGAGCCTAGACTAATTGCAGAGCTTCAATCTCAGGGATGTAATATAGTACCGACCGAGAAAGGACCTGGTAGTATTACCGCCGGCCTAGCGCTTATGCAAGACTACGAATTAATAATAGAACCTAACAGCCAAAACATTGGAAAAGAACTCAATAATTATATTTACTCTGACAAGAAATCCGGACTTGTGGTCGATAACTTTAACCACGCCATTGACGCAATACGTTACAACGTCTTCCATCAACTATCTAACCCAAATTCAGGCAAGTATTTCGTGTACTGATACAAAAAATAACATTTAACGTTTATACATTATGAAGCTAGAATTATTCATACCTACGAATCTTAGCGAGATTAAGCTGGCGCAATACCAGAAATTCTTAAAGATTGCCGAGGCTAACGAGGATTCAGAGTTTTTGCATCAAAAGATGGTGCAATATTTTTGCGGGGTAGACTTACGGGACATTGCTAACATTAAGCACAGGCAAGTAATGGAAATTACAGCCTCAATAAACGAGATGTTTAAAGTGTCCCATAAGCTTATCCCTCGATTTAAAATGGGAGGAGTAGAGTTTGGTTTTATACCTAACCTTGAGAATATAACTCAAGGGGAGTTCGTCGATTTGGATACCTACATTAGCGACTGGCAAGAAATGCACAAAGCTATGGCGGTACTATTTAGACCGATTACAAAGAAGGTAAATGATAAATACCAAATCGAGGATTATAACGGCTCGATTACTTATAGCGAAGTAATGAAACACGCGCCCCTTGATGTAGTTCTAGGAGCTACGGTTTTTTTTATCATTTAGGGAACGAATTAATGAAGAGTACCCTGACCTATTTGGAGGAGAATCCGCAGGTGAAGAGTTTGATGAACAAGCACAATTCGGAAAACGGTGGGGATGGTATTCATCTTTCTATGCTCTCGCTCAGGGAGACGTTAGACGATTTGATGAAATATCAAAACTCCCCCTTAGGCAATGTTTAACGTATCTAACTTTTGAGAAACAAAAGACGGATTTGGAAATGAAAATGATTAAACGCGCAAGCAAATGAACGGATACTATTACGTTGTAAACACATTAAAGGATTACTTGAAGTCGAACGATTTCATTAATACGGTAAGCATTGGAGACATCTTTAGTGTGGACCTAAACAAGCAAACGATTTTCCCGCTTGCCCATATCATTGTAAATAATGCCCAACTAGCCGAGAATAATACGTCGCTAAATATCTCGATTTTATTTATGGATATAGTAGACGAAAGCAAATCCGAGATAACGGATATTTGGGAGGGTAATGATAACGAACAAGACGTGTTAAATACTCAGCTTGCTTTGGCTTCTAAGCTAACTGCGGACCTAGTTAGAGGGTATTTGTACTCTAACTTAATTCAGGTGCTAGGAACGCCAGGAGCGGAGCCGTTCGTAGATAGATTTGAAAACAAAATAGCAGGATGGACGTTAACGTTTGACGTTATTATCCCGAATGATATGACCCTTTGCTAATGGAATTAAAGGAAACCCAAGCCACTATTAAAAGATTTAGGGACTATGTGGTCTCTCAGTCTAGGGCTAACCTTACAAGAGGGGGTAAAAACGTTAGTAAAAACCTTTACAATAGTATAAAAGGCGAAATAGTAAACGACGCAAACTATACCATAGTAGGGTTTATAATGGACGAGTACGGTGCTTACCAGGACCAAGGGGTTAAAGGCTCTAAGAGTTCAAGGAAGGCACCTAATAGCCCGTTTAAATTTGGTAGTGGGGCTAAGAGTGGAGGGCTAACAAACGGGATAGGCAAGTGGGTAGAGCGAAAGAAAATACAATTTAGAGATAAAAAGACGGGTAAGTTTATGAGCTATAAGTCTACGGCTTACATTATTACTAGGAGTATCTTTACAACCGGTATAAAGCCTAGCTTATTTTTTACCAAACCGTTCGAAAAGGGGTACATGAAGTACATAGATATTGACTTAATAAAAGCATTTAGAATAGACGTAGATACGATAGTAGATTATAACCTGAATAAAAAATGATAATTAACGCGAGAAGTCCTTATTTTATAACGGTAAACGAGAGCGGACAGATAGGCTCAAAGATTGAGTTATTTTTATCGGTCGGAGGAACTGCGGTCCCAAGTGTCGCAACCTATACACTATCAAAGCGCTCCCCATCGTCTTCACAATTACGGACGGACTATAATATCTCTCAGTACATTAGAGAATATATCGATACGATTTCTAGCGTGGATAGCGGAAACTCTATTTTTTGTAATGTAAGAGTAAAGCGATACAAAGAAACTAGCGTAGGAGTCTTCGCGCTCTTAGATAGCGTAGACCATTTCGGAGTTAATGGATATACTTTGTATTCGGATGGATACAATGAAACGGACGCTAGTAGTTTGTTTGTTTGCCTAGCAAATCCTAGCATAGAAATAAGCTACCAAGAGGGCATCGAGTCCTCGAAATATCCTTACATAAATGCCATAGTAGATTTTACGGCAAATGCTTCTAGTAAAGTAGACGTGTCTTATAAGGATATGAACGGACGAAACGAGGTCGTAGTGTCTTACGATACGAATGCTAAATCTGTTATTAAGGTTCCGGTTCGTACTACATCAGCTAAATTTGATAACGGGAATACGGTTACTTTAAATTGGAAGCCAGCCGGAACTACGGTAAGCATCACTAAAACGTTTACGGTTAAGCCTATTTGCGAGCAGAAATATACACCTATTCAATGTCAATTTATTAACCGTTTCGGAGGCTGGCAATTCTTAACCTTTTTTAAGGCCAAGACTAGCTCGATAAATGTAATGGGTACATCTTATAGTGTTCTTCCGGATTCGGTTAATTACAACCCAAAGAAAGGCCAAACAAACACATTTAATATTAACGGCAAGCAAGGCATTAAATTGAACACGGGTTGGGTTCCGGAAAATTATAGTGAATTAATCCAAGACCTACTCTTAGCCGAGACTATTTTACTAGACGATGTACCGGTAGAAATCAAGACGCAATCGAGTGACATAAAAACGTCTTTAAAAGATAGGAATATTAACTACGAAATGGAGTTCGAGTACGCGTTTAATCTTATCAATAATGTAATTTAATGATAGTAGTAGGGATTTATATTTACGATTCGGAAGGTATAGCTAGGAGAATTGAGCTTTTCAGCGATGAGAAAATCAGTGTAACGTCTAGCGTTCAAGACATTGCGGATATATCTAAAACGTTTACCGACTTTAGCCAATCGTTCACGGTTCCGGCTACGCCTCATAATAACGCTATCTTTAAGCACTGGTATGATAACGACGTAGACGATGGGTTCGACGCTAGAACGCGAAAGGATGGGTTCATAGAGCTAGACACTATACCTTTTAGACTAGGTAAATTTCAACTTGAGAAGGCTCAGTTTAAAAACGGAGAATTAGATAACTATCAAATTACTTTTTTTGGCTCGGTGGTATCCCTAAAGGATAAATTCAATAGCCTAACGCTAAAGGATTTAGACTATTCGTCTTTGGATTTTAACTATACCGGCGGAAATATTAGAGATAGAGTAGAAGGCTTAGTCGATTCGCCCGTAAAATTCCCCTTAATATCGTCAAAGAATATTTGGCAATGGGATACCGGCGGAACTGATGAAAAAGATTGGGACATCTCAAAGAGTGCAACCCCTATTTATCATACGGATTTATTTCCAGCGGTTAGATTGTCAGCTATATTTGATGCAATAGCTTCTAAAATTGGGGTAACTTTTAATGATAATTTAGTAGATAGCTTTTTAGATGACCCTAAATTTACTAGGGCATTTCTTTGGTTCAAGAATAACAATAGTATTTCAGAAACTTTTGCGCCTAAGAAAATAAACTTTAACAGCGTAACTGCGACAGCCGGATTTTCTAGCTCGTTTGATGTTAGCAATGACGAATTAAATTTTGTTCAGCCTAGTTTTCCTTATTATGTAGCAGCTTCGAATCTAAGAATTACTTTCAGCGACCCAGGAGTAGGCGAACAGGCTACAAATTTTAGGGTTTTTATTTACAAAGATGGCGTAAAAATAAGCGAGCAAAGCTATGTAACCCAAACGTCAGAGATGTTTATCCCTTTGCCTTTAAATGGCACGGCTAAATATACATTTAATATTAACTCGGACGCATCAGTAACCTATACAAGTTCGTATTATTTAAGAGTCAATCCATTTAGCGGATTTTCACTTCCATTTTTTGAATTAACTGCAACTCAGTCTACGGCTCAAACTTCGTCGGCTTCAATTAACTTGCCGTTTTTTGCACCTGAACTTACATTGGAAGAATTCTTTGCAGGAGTTTTAAAGACCTTTAATTTAACTTGCTATTCAGAGGACGGCCAAAACTTCATAATCGAACAGCTAGAAAATTGGTATTTAAAAGGAGACGTCATAGACCTTACAAAGTACACAACGACCGAGAGTATTGATATATCAAAAACTCAGATTTACAAAAGCATTAAATTTAAGTTTGAAGAATCTAAAAACGTTTTAGCAACCGAATACCTTTCTAGAAGTACAACTCCTTATGGGGATTTACTTTATAGCATGGAGGTAGACGGCACGGATTACTCGGTCGAGCTACCTTTTGAAACATTCTTAATGCAAAAGTTTACAGGTACTAATTTGCAGGTAGGTACTTCGGTAGATTTTAACCTATCGCCAATTATACCTGGGCCGGTTTTACTTTATGATTATGGGACTTTAAGGTCTCAAGATTTCTATTTTAATAATGGTTTATCTACTAGCAAAGTTTTAACGTATAATTTATTCGGTCAAGACACGAATATAGGCGGGGAGAACTATACGCTAAACTTTGGAATAGAGCAATCGACATACACGGGTAGATTAGAAACTAACTCTTTATTTGTCAATTACTACGAGGATTATTTAAGTAATATATTTAGCAAGAAAGCTAGACTACTTAAAATAAAATCAATCTTACCTATTGGCGTCTTAACTAGCTTAAGGCTAAACGACCGTATTATCATTAGAGGCAAGCGATATATTATTCAAAGTTTCACAACGGACTTAACGACTGGCGAGGTAGAGTTTTTATTAATTACCGATTTCAGAGAAGCGGTTGGGGTTATCCCACCTACGGGCGATTACTCAAGTTTAGATTATTCACAAACAGATTATAACGTATAAAAAGATGTTAAAGCAAGAAGTATTAGATTTAATAGCAACAAATTTAGCTACGGGTTCAAACATTACGGCTGCTGAACACAGAGCGGTTGAGGAAGCCATAGTAGAATTAACTGGGTTGCAGACGGTAGCATACGGTAGAATTGGACCGGTAGATATTACAGGTCCTGAAAGCACTTATGGAGTAACCAATGATTTATTAAGCGCGGTTAAGACAGACCAATTTGAAAGATTTCAGCGAATATTAGTTACAATTCCAAGTGGTTTATTGACTTCTACAAATTTTAAAGTGCAATTAGATTTAGAATCCGCCGGAACAGACAATCTTGATAATGACATTTACCCCGTTTTATTTAGGAAAAATGGTTCTAGCACAAATAGCTTTTATATAATAATAGAGGAAGTATCCACAAGAGTTAATGTCATTTACATTCACACTGAAATAGTTCAACTATGATAAGTCATATAATGGCGATGCTTAATAGCTTGGACCACTACGGCCAAAGCGAAGCGATAGAAATAGCAAAGGGGAAGTACGAATACCCTAAAACTTTTAAAGATTTTTTTAAACAAGTTAAACGAGAATTCAAATGGCGGAAAAGAAAATAGTCGATTTAGTAGTAAACGACAACCTTCAAGAAACAGAAGGTCATTTAAAAGAATTATCCGGCCAATTAAAGACCTCTAAAAAAGATGTTAATAGTTTAGAACAATCATTTGAAACTTTAAATGATTCAGCTATTAATTTAGATGCTACATTTGAAGAGGTTTACGGGGATTTAAAACCGCTTACAGCCCGTATGGGTGAAGCGGAAGATAGGCTCTATGAACTATCTTTAGCAGGTAAGCAAGGTACAAAAGAATTTCAAGCCTTATTAACTACGGTAGGTAACTATCGTAAGACTCAAATCCAAACGGATTTAGCGGTAGACTCTGCGGCTACCACAATGACCCAAAAACTTGGGGGCTCACTTGAATACGTTTCCGGAGCATTTGCTGCGACTCAGGGAGCGATGGCTATTTTTGGAAAAGAAATAAAAGCGTAGAAGCTGCCATTCTTAAGGTTCAATCCGCTTTAGCTATTACTCAAGGTTTTGCAGCGATGCGAGAGGGAGCTAATAGCGTTAAGCAATTAGGTACAGCTATTAAAAGCCTAACCGTATTCCAGACGGCTTACAACTTTATTAATAATGCTACCTCTACCGGATTAAAGGTATTACGTGGCGCGTTAATTGCAACCGGCGTAGGTGCGCTAGTAGTCGGGGTAGGTTTGCTTATTGCAAACTTTGACAAGCTAAAGGCTATGGCTTTAAAGTTAGTCCCTCAGTTAGCAACGGTTGGCAAGGTAATAGGTGGCATAGTTAATTATATTACTGATTTCGTAGGGGCTACCTCTGAAGCTGGAAGGGCCACCGAGAGAATGCTTGAGAATGCAGATAAAGCTATTAAGAAAAACGAAAAGTTTTTGGCCGAGAATGCTTCTAAAATCGACGAGTACACTAAAAGGAAAATTGACGCAAATACTCAATATAATGAGGCATTAAAAAAGGATGGAGCTGACCAAATAGCCTTAGCTAAAGAGTACAATAGACAGCTAGATAAAATTAATGCGGACAGAGCAAAGGCGGATAAAGACAAGCAAGACGCTTTAGCTAAAGAAAGAGCCGATAAGGAAAAAGATAGAAGACAAAAAGAAGCAGATGCTTTTAACGAAGAAATACAAAGACAAGGAGAAGTTCAGTTTGAAAATTACGAAAAAGAACAAAAGCTAGCAAGGAATTTTGAAAACGGTAAAGCTAAAATAAAAGTTCAAGCAACTTTAGATACCAATGCTCTTATAAAAAGTGCAATGGATAAAAGCTTAGAAGATTCTAAGAAAAATGCTGAGGAAGAAATAGCGTTAGAAAAAGCAAAATTAGCTGCAAAAAAAGCAATACTAGGTCAAACAGCAGATATTTTAGGGCAATTTTCTGATTTACTTGGACAACAAACAGCGGAGGGTAAAGCCTTGGCGGTTGCTCAAGCTACAATAAATGCTTACCTAGCTATTTCCGAAGTTTGGAGAGCACCTAACCCTTATCCAGAGCCATTTGGAACTGCGACAAAGGTAGCGTCTACGGTAATCGTAGGGGCTGCGGCCTTTAAATCTATATCGGATATTCTAGCTGTTCAAGTTCCAGGCGGTGGTGGTGGAGGTGGTTCCGCTTCTGCGCCTCCTGCAAGTCCTAGATTTAACGTAGTAGGGGCAGCGCCTGCAAGTGCTAACCAAGTAGCTAACACATTAGGCAAAGATTTGCCACCGGTTAAAGCTTACGTAGTGGCTAACGATGTTACGTCGGCCCAAAGTTTAAACCGTAATATCGTTTCGAGCGCTAGTCTTGGATAATGAAAATGTAACAAAAATAAATTAAAACGTTTATAGGCTATGAGAATTGTCGAATTAGTTATCGAAAAGGATTTAGATGGGATTGACGCGGTTAGCTTAGTGGATGCACCGGCTATCGAGGAGAACTTTATCGCTTTAAATAAGGAATACAAAATGGACCTAGCCGAGGTCGATTCCGAAAAGCGTATCCTTATGGGAGCTGCTCTTATTCCTAATAAGCAAATCTATCGTAAGAATGGCAAGGACGAGTTCTACGTGTTCTTTAGCGAGGCTACGGTTAAACAAGCTAGCGAGCTATTCTTAAAGAACGGGAACCAATCAAACGCAACGCTAGAACATAAGGCTAAATTTGATGGTGCAACGGTGGTAGAGTCTTGGATTATTGACAACCCCGATATGGATAAGTCTAAGCAGTATGGCTTTAGCTTGCCAAAGGGCACATGGATGATTTCTATGAAAATAGAAGACGATAAGGTTTGGAGCGAAGTTAAGGAGGGCAAATACAAGGGCTTCTCTATTGAAGGATATTTCGCAGATAAATTAGAGATGTCTTTACAAGAGCTAGAAGAGGAAGAGTTAATTAATCAAATCATAAATATTTTAAAAGATGGCGAATAAAAAACTAGTCCGCTAGACTCTAAGAGAGCTTGCTTATGCGAGGACGGGACTTACTCTAAGGAGTGCTGCAAAGGAGAAGAAATTAATCAAGGTATTGGAGCTACGGAAGGACAAGCTACCTCGATTATCGTAAATACTAACGAACCACGAGTAATAACTGAATCTAGATAATATGAACACGGAAAATAAAGTATTTAACAAATTGTTTTCTAGCGAAAAGATTGAGTTAGAATCGCAAAAATATGAGTTTGCTTTTCCTGATATTAAAGGAGAAATTAATAAAGCTGATGATTTATATAATAAAGCGATTGACCAAAACGAAAATTTAATGGGCAAGGCTGCTGAAGCTTTAATAGTATCTACTAAACCTTTATTGCAAATTAGGTCTTCTTTGTTTAGAAGTATGGAAGATTTTAAGACTCAATATAAAGAGTTAATTGGGCAAAGTGCAGATTCTACTCAGCAAGTAAAAGATTTTAATTTAGCTATAAAAAAATAGATACACAAGTAGAAGAATTAGCTGCTTTAGCTCGAAAAATTTCCTAGTAAACTAAAAATAAAATGAACACACAAAAACAAGTATTTAATAAGCTATTTTCCCAAGAGAAAGTAGAGCTTTCGTCTCAGAAATACGAGTTTGCTAAAAAAGCAACTTCTATTTTATCAGATATTAAAAAAGCTGACGATACATTAAGAAAGGCTGAATCTAAGATTGATGGAATTTATTTAACCTATAAAAAAGCTTATAGCGAGTTTCAGTCTGCTATTGATATTGCGGTAAAATCTTCAGACATAGCAGAGAAAGATTTATTAGCTATTATGGACGGGTTAACAGCTTTAGGATTGAGCGCAAGCGATGCTAAAAAAATTGATGGATTTTCTGAGGCAGCGGATTTGTCTACAAAAATTAAGCAGATGGCTCCTAACGCTAGAAAATTATACGTAAAACCAGAGTAAGTAAATAAATTAATAAATATATGGAATACAAGAACAAGTTAAACAAGATTAAAGCTGTTCTTTCTATGGAAGTAAAATTAGCACAAATGATGTTAGAAGACGGGATTACCGTTATCGAAGCTGAAGAATTTGCGCCTGATTTCTCTGTAGGAATTGTAACGGCTGACGGTATTGTACCGATGCCTGTAGGCGAGTACACGTTAGAAGACGGAATGATTTTAGTGGTAGCTGTAGAAGGTGTAATCGCTGAAATTAAAGAAGCGGAAGCTGAAGCTCCAGAAGTGGAAGTAGAAGTAGAAGTAGCTCCGGAAGAAGTTACGGCTCCAGAAATGGCAGCTGAAGCTCCTAAAGCAAAGCGTATTGTTGAATCAGTTTCAAAGGAGACTTTCTTCGCTGAAATCGAAAAATTACGTCAAGAGTTCTCTTCAATCAAAGAAGAAAACGAAGCTTTAAAAGCTGAGAACGAATCTTTAAAAGTAGAGATGTCTTCGACTGAGGCAGCTGTAGAGCCTTTAGCTCACAACCCAGAGTCTGGAATAGCTCCAAAACAATTTAGAATTAGTAAAAACAAGACCGCTTCTATTGAGGATTCGGTATTTAGCAAAATCTTTTCAAAATAATTAACAAACAAATTAAAAAATGGCTACTACAACTAGTATTACAACAACTTATGCTGGCGAGTTTAAAAACCAAATTATCTCGGCTGCTTTATTATCTTCACCTACTATCGATGCAGGTGGTATCACGGTAAAACCTGGTATCAAATACAAAGAAGTAGTTAAGAAATTATCTACAGATGCAATCTTAAAAGATGCTTCTTGTGACTTTACAGCTACGTCTACTGTTACTTTAACTGAGCGTATCTTACAACCAGAAGAATTCCAAGTAAACTTACAGTTATGTAAGAAGGATTTTCACTCTGATTGGTTATCTGCACAACAAGGCTACTCAGCATTTGACGTATTACCAACTTCTTTCGCTGACTTCTTGGTAGCTCACGTAGCTGCTAAGGTTGCTGCTAAGAACGAGACTAACATCTGGACTGGTGTAACTGCTAACGCTGGAGAATTCAACGGATTTGCTACTTTGTTAGCTGCTGACGCTGCTTTGCCAACTGCTCAAGAGATTGCAGGTACTACGGTTACTGCTTCTAACGTTATCGCTGAAATGGGTAAAATCGTAGACGCTATCCCAGCTGCTCTTTACGGACAAGATGGTTTACACATCTACGTTTCTCAAAACATCGCTCGCGCTTACGTTCGTGCTTTGGGTGGTTTTGCTGCGTCTGGCTTAGGTGCTAACGGTACAAACTCTTTAGGAACTCAATGGTATAACAACGGTTCTTTATCATTTGATGGAGTAAAAATCTTTGTAGCAAACGGTTTAGCTGCTAACACTGCAATTGCTACTTTAAAAGAAAACTTGTATTTCGGAACTGGTGTTTTAGCTGATATGGATTCTTCTTCTGTAAAGGTTATAGACATGAGCGAGACAGACGGTTCGGAGAACGTCCGCGTAGTTATGAGAATGACGGCAGGTGTTCAATACGGAGCGGTAGAAGATATCGTTACTTACGGTATCACTAACTCAGCTAACTAATAGCGTTTAATAGCACCTCGTTAATTCGGGGTGCTTATTTTTAAATCTTTTAAATTAATCAATATGTCTTGTGATATTTCCTTAGGTAGAATTGAGCCTTGCAAAACAAGTAACGGTGGTTTGAAATCCGTTTACTTTGTTAATTGGGCTGACGCTACGGGAGTTACTTATGACACTACAAACACCGACGCTATCTCTGCGGTAGCCGGTACGCCTAGCGCTTATAAGTACGACTTAAAGGGTAATAGTTCTTTCGAGCAAACTATTACTTCTTCTCGCGAGAACGGTACAACGTTCTTTGAGCAAACTTTAAATTTAACATTGAAAAAATTGTCTGTTGTGGACCACAAGCAAATTAAGCTTTTGTCTTACGGACGTCCTCAAGTTATCGTAGAGGACAATAATGGAAACTTATTCTATTGCGGTTTAGCGCATGGAATGGAAGTGTCCGGAGGTACTATCGTAACGGGTGCAGCGATGGGAGATTTAAGTGGTTACACATTGGTATTAACTGGACAAGAGCCGGTACCTGCTAACTTCTTATCTACTTCTTTAACTACAGCTGGATTTACCGTAGTAACCGGAGTATAGTTTTTGTTGTTTGAGGTTTGAAATTGGGGGAGCAGATGTCTTCCCCTTTTCGTTTAGTAACAAAACGTATTAAATAACGTTTATAGGTTATGGTAATTTTAAAGAAAATAGCACGGTTCAGCGTTTTACGTTTATTCCTACTCGGTTAAGCGATGCGAACTACCTATTTATTACTAATGAGACTACTAACGAAACTATTACTAAGTCGATTAACGTCAAGAAAAAATCATATTATTCTTACTTTGATTTAGTATTTGATTTCTTAGAACAAGGCCACGTGTATAATGTAGCCCTAAAGTATTACGGTATTATAGACGGTAAACTAGATTACCACTTAGCACACCGAGACAAAATATTTTGTACAAATCAGGAAATTGAGACGTATTCAGTTAATAAAGATGTGTACGTACAAAACGACCAAAATATAATTTTCTATGAGTAATGTTCACGTGTTCAATTTTGAGTCACACAAACCGCCTCAATCCGTAGAGTCCAATAAGGAAGCTTGGGTTAATTTTGGCGATGATAACGAATATTTTCAGTACCTAATAGATAGATACAATAACTCGACTACAAATAACTCGGTTATTAACTCTATTAATAAACTGATTTATGGACGTGGGCTAGATGCTACGGATTCTAACAAGAAGCCGAACGAATACGCTCAAATGAAAATGCTTTTTAGACCAGAGGTTTTAAAGTGCGTTATTACGGACTATAAATTACTCGGTCAAGGTTACTTTCAATTAATTTATAATAAGGCCAAGAACGCGATTGTAAGAGTCGAGCACGTACCTGCGCAACTAGTAAGAGCTGAGAAATGTAACGACAAGGGCGAAATCACTGGCTACTACTATTCTGATAATTGGTCAGACGTTAAGAACTTCCCTCCAAAACGTATTGGAGCTTTTGGATATGGCGATAAAACTTTAGAAATTATTTGCGTTCGCGATTATAGCGTAGGACAAAAATATTATTCTAATGTAGATTATATCGGGGCTTTACCTTATGCGAAATTAGAAGAGGAGATAGCTGATTTTTTAATAAATGACGTTCAAAACGGATTCTCTCCTACTTCGGTTATTAACTTTAATAACGGAGTTCCTGACGAGGAGAAAATGTCTTTGCAAGCCGCAGATGTTAAGCGTAAGCTAACCGGTTCGAACGGTGCTAAGGTTGTAGTTTCATTTAATAGCGACGAGACTAAGAAAACTACTATTGATTCGGTTCCGTTAAATGATGCACCGGCCCACTATCAATATTTAAGCGAAGAGGCAAGAGGTAAGATTTTACTAGGGCATTCTATTACATCCGGTTTGTTATTTGGTATCCCATCTAATAACGGATTTAGCTCAAACGCAGACGAGTTAAAGAATGCGTCTATTTTATTTGATAATATGGTAATTCGTCCAAAGCAAGGAACGGTTTTAGACGCTATCGATAAAATTTTAGCTTATAACTCTATTAGCTTAAACCTTTATTTTAAGACTTTACAACCTTTAGAGTTTATCGACCAAAACCCAGCGATGAATACAGAGCAAGTAGAGGAAGAAACTGGGCTTAAATTATCGTCTCAATTAGAGTCTATTAACTTAGACGAATTCGGCGAAGAATTAGACCCTAACGAATGGGAATTAGTAGATAGCCGAGTAGTATCATACGAAGACGAACAACGCTTAGACGCGGAGCTAGAGGCTTTAAATAACCCAGAAAAATCTTTGCTATCTAAGATGTGGAATTTTGTGACTACCGGAGTGGCTAGACCAGACTTAAAATCAGAACAAGACGGTAAACTATTTATTTCAAGATATAGATATAGCGGAGAAACTACCGAAAAGTCTCGCGAGTTTTGTAAGAAAATGACTCAGGCAAATAAAATTTATCGCAAAGAGGACATTATGCTTATGAGCCAAAAGGCAAGCACTAATCCAGGTTGGGGGCCAAGAGGGACGGATACTTACGACATATTTCTTTACAAAGGAGGCGGAGCTTGTCATCATTTCTGGACCCGTGAAACTTACAGACGTTTTACGGACCCACGCAGAAAGGGAGCTAAGGAAATAACACCGGCTGAGGCACGTAAAGCAGGCGAGATTTTGCCAACTCCTTACACTAAGGCGGATGGCAAAGATTACAACAAAAATAGCAAATTGGTATACACGAAACCTATCGATATGCCTAACCAAGGATTTTTACCTAAATAAGAAATGGCACAAGCACTATTTGTAAGTCGCGAAGATATTGTGAAATTCACAGCCGTAAACGGTAACGTAGACGTAGATAAATTTATTCAGTGGGTTAAGGTTGCACAGGATACTCACATCCAGGGGTACCTAGGGACCAAGTTATTTAATAAGATAAATGACGGTATTGTAAACAATAATTTACAATCCGCCTATACTATGTTACTTAACGTTTACATTAAACCTATGGTTATCCATTGGTCTATGGTAGAGTTCTTACCGTTTGCAGCTTATACGATTGCTAACAAAGGTGTCTTTAAGCACAATAGCGAGAACAGCACTAACGTAGATAAATCGGAGGTAGATTATTTAGTAGAGAAAGAGCGTTCAATAGCCGAGCACTATACTCGTCGCTTTATTGATTACATGAGTTTTTACCAAAGCAATTACCCAGAATATAACACGAACTCTAATGCAGATATGTACCCCGACAAAAAAGCGGAATTTAACGGGTGGTATTTATAAGCCCAAAAAAGAAAACGTTCAAAAGTTAAAAATATACTTAAACAAGATAAAAAATGAGTCTTAATTTTACGCACATAAAAGGGGATACGTTCGACGAAGTGGCCTTTGAATTAAAGATTAATAACATAGCGGTCAATCTTACCGGCGCGGTTATTAAGATGCAATTAAGAAAGAGTGCTAGCGACTCGGTAGCTGCTCTATCTTTAACCTCCGCTTCCTCGGCCGGTATCACAATTACCAACGCTTCGGCCGGACAATTTAAAATTAACAAACAAATTATTGATATTGAAGTGTTCAATTATTCCTATGACATTCAGTTCACGCTATCAGGTGGGGACGTGAAGACTTACGTACAAGGAACTTTTAACATTACACCAGAAATAACTCGATAAAAAATGGACGATATTACAATCGGAGTAACCGAGAACGTTAATAATATTAGCGTTACGGCACAACCTAACGACCAAATTATAGATATTGCGGTAACCGAAACCGTCGAAACGGTATTGCTAGACGTAAGCACTACGGTTCAAGAGGTTAGTGTGACGGCTACTCAAAATGTAATAGTCGAAAATATAACGGTAGACTACGTATCTAATGAGAACCATATAGATATTAACGTAACCGACGCGACTCAGGACGTTACCTTAAACGTAACGCCTACGCTTATCGAGATTAATATCTTACGCTCCGGCGGCGAGGTTAATATATTACAATTTGATAGCCTTGCGGACTTCCCATCGACTGGTTCTAGTGACTATTTCTACTTAGCTAAGGATACTAATAAGCTATATCGTTGGACTGGTTCTGCTTATGCTGAAATTTCGGCTACGGCAAACGCAGTTTGGGGACAGATTATCGGAACTTTAAGCGAGCAGACTGACTTACAGAACGCTTTAAATCTAAAAGCTCCAATTAATTCGCCTACGTTTACGGGAACGGTTAGCGGAATTACTAAAGGAATGGTTGGACTAGGCGCAGTAGATAATACAAGCGACCTAGATAAGCCTATTTCAACGGCTACACAAACGGCTTTAAATGCTAAACAACCATTAGATGCTGACCTAACCTCAATCGCTGCGCTTAGTGGAACGTATGGTTTACTAAAAAAGACCAACGAAAACAGTTATAGCATTGACACAAATACCTATTTGACGGAAATAACTTCTAGCGACGTAACGGATGCGCTCGGATTTACGCCTGAAAATGCTGCAAATAAGGGAATCGCTAACGGTTACGCTTCATTAGATGGAGGCGGTAAAGTTCCTTCATCACAATTACCTAGCTACGTGGACGATGTCATCGAGGTGTCTAGCTACGGCACACTTCCATCAACTGGCGAAACGGGTAAGATTTACATTACATTAGACACTAATAAAATCTATCGCTGGACTGGTAGCGTTTACGTAGAGGTTTCAAGTTCAGCTGCGGTTTGGGGTGCAATCACTGGAACGTTATCAAATCAAACAGACTTACAATCTGCATTAGATGCAAAATTAAACGTTACTACGGCAGCTTCTACTTATTACCTAGCGTCAAATCCAAACGGCTACACGTCAAATGTCGGAACGGTTAATAGCATAGCTATGACAGTTCCAGCTGCGTTTAGTGTTTCAGGTTCGCCGATTACTAGCTCAGGAACTTTAGCCGTAACCGCAACGGGTAATACAACACAATACATTGCAGGCGATGGCTCTTTAGTTACATTCCCGACTATGTCTACGGCTGGCACGTTAATTCGTGAGGTACGAAATACAACGGGAGCGACATTAACTAAGGGTACGGTCGTTTATATCTCTGGAGCAACGGGAAACAAACCAACGGTTTCGAAGGCGATTGCTACGGGCGATTCTACAAGCGCACAAACATTCGGTTTAGTTCAAGCGGACATTGCAGACAACGCAAATGGAAACGTGGTATGCGCTGGCGATATAACGGGCATTGACACTTCTGGAATTACTGAGGGAGCTCAATTATACCTTTCATCAACTACGGCTGGAGCTTACACAACTACAAAACAATATGCGCCTGCTCACTTGGTTTATATTGGTATTGTAACTAGAGCGCACCCGTCATTAGGACAGATAGAGGTAAATATCCAAAACGGATACGAGCTAGATGAACTTCATAATGTAGCGGCTCAAACTCCATCTAATAATGATGGTTTATTTTACGAATCATCTACTAGCCTTTGGAAAAATAAAAGCATTGCAACCGTGTTGGGATACACTCCTGCAAACGGTGCGGATTATGTGCCACTATCTGGAGACCAAACAATAGCAGGATTAAAAACGTTTTCAGACTTTGCTTTATTTGACCACAATATCTTTATAAAACAAGGTACTGATACCTCATTCCTTTCTGGTTATAACGTAATAGATGCGACCTCAAGTAGTATATTTTTAGGTTTGTCAAGTGGATTTGGAGCTAACTTAGTTTTATCTAGTTTAACTACCCAAAGAAACTTTACGTTTCCAGATGCGGCAGGAACTATTGCTTTAACTAGTGATTTAGCTGGATATGTAGCAACGACTGGAAACCAAAGCATTTCAGGAACTAAAACATTTACTACTCAGCTTCACGCTAATGTCTTAAAATTTAGCGAAAGCGGCGGGTTTAATCAAACTGCTGGATTTACTCAAATTGGTGGAACTGCTGATTATTTTAGTTTTGCAAATGGCACTAATGCCAAATCCGCTCAATTTACTTATGGCACTGGAACGGCTTTTAATTTGCCTAATTCAAACGGGACTTTAGCCTTAACTAGCCAATTACACGATGCAGTCACAATTGGAACTGCAAACGGTCTTTCTTTAAGTACTCAAGTTTTATCTTTAGCTTTAGCTTCTACAACTTCAACGGGGGCTTTAAGTGCTACTGATTGGAATACATTTAATAATAAAGCATCTGCGGCTTCATTAGCAAACTATCTACCTTTAAGTGGTGGAACTATTAGTACAACAAGCTCAAGTGATGCTTTAAGAGTTGTAAACGGTGGCAGTGGTTACGCTTTATATGTTCAAAGTAATGCTTATTTTCAGGGTAACGCAGCGTTTCAATCATTAACTGCAAACGCAATTGTTAAGGCAGACGGCTCAAACAATTTAACTTCAGCGGTTGCAGGGACTGATTACGTAGTTCCTTCGGCTTTATCCTCTTACCTACCTTTAAGCGGTGGCACACTTACTGGTGCTTTGACAATTACAAATGCTAATTTAAATTTATCAAATGCTTATTATTTAACTGCTAGAAATAATGCAAATACTGCATATTTAGGTTTAATTGGCAGAAATACAAGTGACAAAGTAGTTGTTGACCCAGATGGTTATGGATTAACAGTAGGTGGAGCTGCCACGTTTTCGAGTAGTGTTACGGCAAACGGAGTTATATATGCAAATGACAATATAAGAGTATATGCTGCAAATCAATTTTGGTTTAATAGTGGTTTTAGAGGTCAAATAGTTCCTTATAGCGCTTATGGTGGGGGCACTGATTATTCTCCATTTTTTACATCCGAAACAAGTTTAGCATTTGGTGTAGGTGGTAATACTAATAAAGCATTAATGATTGCAGCTAATGGCAACGTAGGAATCGGCACGACTACAATAGACGCAAAATTAGATGTTTACACTGATAGCGGAAATAACATTTATTTATCTACGGTTTCTAAATCTTCTGTTAATATAGCTGCACAGAAAAAAGGTGTAGGTTATACTACACTTGATATTGAAGCGCAAGAGATTAGAATGTTTACTGCAACAGCCGAACGTATGCGAATCACGAGCGGGGGGAAAGTATTAATAGGAACAACTACTCCAACTACAATTGGTGGAGACAATCTTTATATTTACGGAACTGGTAATGTATTTACCTCTCAAACTACAAGTGGTGCATCTACTTGGTCTATGATTGCTTGGAATAGTGCTACAACTGGAAATAATGGATTTATAGAATTTGGTACAGAGGGTGGGTATTCCGCAAGAGGTTCAATAACATATAACAGAGGAGCAGGACTTACGGTATATAATACTACTTCTGATTATAGAATAAAAACAGATATTTCAGAATTTAATGCTTTAAACATAATTACAAAATTAAAGCCTAAACAATACAAAGTTATTGATGCTACTAATAAATCAATCGGATTTATTGCACACGAATTACAAGAGTTTTTTCCTCAAGCAGTTTCTGGAGAAAAAGATGGCAAAAGAATGCAACAAGTAGATTATTCTCAATTAACTGGTTTATTAACAAAAGGAGTTCAAGAAGTAGATACAAAAATAGTAAATCTTGAAAAAGAAATAATTTCTTTAAAAGCAGAATTAGACACTTTAAAAAACAAATAATATGGCATTTAACTGGGTAATTTCTCAACTAGATTCTATCCCCTCAATTGACGGGATGGACAAAGTAATTTCAACAATTCATTATAGAGCGCAAAAGGTATACACTGAAACTATCTTTGATGCTGAAACAGAAACAAGTTCAGATAAGGATTTATTTACGGCTGACACTTACGGAGCGTTAGCAGTAGGCACACCACACGAAGCGAGCTTCACTCCTTACGATGAGGTCACAAAAGAAATGGTTGAAGGCTGGCTAACAGAAGGGTTAGACTGCGAGGCAATAGAAGCGAATTTAGATGCTCAGATTCAGAACTTTTTAAACCCAAAAATTGTTGCTTATCCCTTGCCTTGGTAAAATATAAATAGTATATTTATGCATGGCATACTTATACAGACATATTAGACTAGATAAAAATGAGCCTTTTTATATTGGGGTTGCAACTCATTTAAAAAGAGCTTATGATAAATCATCAAGAAAGAATAAAATATGGAAATCTATAATTGCAAAAACAGACTATAGAGTAGAAATTTTATTTGATGATTTAACTAGGGAACAAGCTTTAGAAAAGGAAATAGAATTTATTTCTTTTTATGGTAGGATAGATTTAAAAACTGGAACTTTAGCTAATTACACAAACGGAGGCGAAGAATTAAATGGATTATGGAATAAAGGCAGAAAAGCTTCTGAGGAAACAAAAGCAAAACTCAGAGAAGCAGCAAAGCATAAGCCTCCAATGAGTAAAGAGACTAAAGAAAAGTTATCTAAATCTAAGATGGGACATATTGTAACTGAAGAAACTAGGGCTAAACTTTCTTTAATTAATAAAGGTAAAAAAACTAAGCCTTGGAGCGAAGAGCAAAAAGTTAAAAATAAAAACTTTTGGAAGTCTCAAATTAATAAGGTAGCTCAATATGACTTAGATATGAATCTTATAAAAGTATGGGATAATAGAATTATTGCAAGCGAGGAATTAGGAATAAAAAAAGACCATATTAGAAATTGTTTAAGAAATACTATGAAGTCAGCCAATGGCTTTATATTTAAGCCGTGGAGCTAATTAGTAACAAAAAGTTTTAAATTGCGTTTATAATCAAACAAACAACAAAATAATGAAAATTGATTTAAACTTTAACTTAGTCGATTTAGACGGAAACGCTATCGATAACGCTAACGCTGGTAAATTAGTGGCTAGTTCATTGGTCCAACAATCTAAGGGAGACGCCCTTAAGTTTTGGGAGTGGGCTTTAGCACTAAACAAAGGCGAGGTATTGGACTTAGATTCGTCCGACCAGGATACTTTTAGAAACTTTGTAAAGGAAAACGAGAATTTCGCTATCATTGCAAAGGCGCAAATTTTACAAAAACTAAAAAAAGACTAACGTGCTAAACTCCCTCCCCGACTGGTTTGTAAATATTCTATCCGCTTTGGCAGCGTCCGTAGGTACATACCTTACAACTCGCAAGAAAGAAAATGTAGACATACAAGGGGGGGGAGTTATCAAACACACAAGAGGCCATAAAAATATGGCGTGAAATGGCGCAAGAAATGAGCGATAAAGTAAAAGAGTTAAGTGATAAAATCGACAATCTTACCGCCGAGGTTCATAGTCTTAAAAGCGAAAATTCTACGCTTAAATCTAAATTGAATCTTATCGATGAAAATAACCAAGTTAAGCCAAAAAGGAATCGAGCTAATAAAGTCGTTTGAGGGATTGAGCCTCAAGCCATATGTGTGCGCTGGGGGTATAAATACGATTGGGTACGGAAACACGTATTATACGAACGGTAAAAAGGTTTCGCTTCAGGATAAGCCTATTACCATACAACAAGCCGAAGAGCTTTTAAAACACTCACTTTCTACTTATGAAAAAGCGGTTGATTCTTTTTGCCGTGACGATATCTCACAAGGTCAATTTGATGCTTTGGTATCTTTCGCATATAATCTAGGAACCGGAGCGCTTCAAAAGTCTACTTTAATCAAAAAGGTAAACGCTAACCCTAAAGACGTTACTATAGCGGACGAGTTCGCTAAGTGGAATAAGGCAAACGGTAGGGTCCTAGTCGGATTAACACGTAGACGCCAAGCCGAAGCCAAACTATACTTCTCTTAATCATGCAAAAATTCCTTATTCTTTTGGCTTGTATTGCGTTCGCATCATGCAAGCCTACTAAGACTATAACTGAGTACAAAGAACTCGTTAGAATCGATACAATCAAAAGCGAGAAAATAGTCGAAAGATTTAGAGCGGTACACGATACTTTGTTAATCGTAAGCCCTTGCGATTCTAGCGGGCTTCTAAGCAACTTTTATTCTAAATTAGTACTACCACAAGGCAAGGTTATTATTCGGTCCGTAGGTGGCAATATTGAGGCCCGTATAGATATAGACTCTATGCGCAACGAGATAGAGAATAACTACCGTAACTCTAAGGTTAAATGGATAGAATACCGAGACAAGGAAGTAATTAAATACCGCGTTCCTACATGGGTCGTAATATTATTGTTAATAGAGTTCCTAGCTTTAGTAGCTTGGCTATATCTTAAATTCGGACTGAATGCAATTAAATAAAAAGTGGCAAGCCATTAGAGACCATTTCTACTCGACCAACCTAACGCGTGTAGACTTTGAGCGCGAGAACTGGCAGACCTATGGCTTTTCTAGTCAAAAGGTTTTCCACGGTCAGATGTCTAAATTTGATGTAAGCGTAATAAAACGAAGCGAGCATTTTAAAAATACTAGACCGGCGGGGGTAATTGAGTCATTCGACCTAGACGAGTTAGATAATTTCGGTATAGAAGAGAGCATCGGTAAGGAATATACTAGCTTAAGACTCGAGGATAAGTTTAAAAAGGTGGGAATAATGAGCGACATCCACGTCCCATTCCATTCGATGAGCGCTTTGACTTGCGCAATTAAACACCTTAGAGAAGAGCAAATAGATTGCTTAATCCTTAACGGTGATATTATGGACTTCTACGCTATATCTCGCCACGAAAAAGAGAAAGATTTACGCGACTTTGCTAAGGAAATAGAGATGGGCCGTAACTTTTTACAAAAGATTAGAGACTTATTTCCGACAATTCCTATCTATTATAAGATGGGAAACCACGAAAACCGCTGGCAAAGATACCTTAACGACCAGGCCGAGGAGTTCGCTCAATTACACGAGATGCAATTCGAGCAGTTCTTTAGACTTGACAAGCTTGGAATGATATACGTACCCGATTGGCAAGGCATCGAGGTAGCTAATTTATTGGTATTGCATGGCCATGAGATAATGGCCGGAGGGATGAACCCTTCGCAGTCTACGTTTAATAAAACCTTTTGCGATACTTTGATAGGTCACGTGCATAGAACGACGAGCACAATCAAAAAGAACGGGTTTAAGGAGTACTTTCATACCTATTCTACGGGGTGTCTTACTCAGTTATCGCCCAAATACTACCCGTTTGCACAGCATAACAACGGCTTCGCGGTGGTAGAAATAGAGAATGGCAAAACAAAAGTTAAAAATATTATGATAAAAGACGGGAAAATTATGTAAGTTTGAATGTTTTTCATAGTTAATATAGGTTTAGAATTGTGTAATGAATGCCTCTGGATATTGTCTAGGGGCATTTTTGTTACCTTTAAATAAATAATTAAAAAAATCTTTTTTTATTCGGTGTAATTCTATTATCTTTGTTTCAACAAAAAGGGTAAACAATTCTAAACACAAACAAAATGAGAGAACATCTTAAACAAATCGACAAAAACGACATCGTAGGAGCCATCCTAATTTCATCGTTCGCCTACCTTACTTTTTACGTTATCTATTTCATTTCTAATATCTAAACTTATGAGCATCTTAAAAGCACAATTCGAAGACAAAGCCGGAGTTTATACTATGACCTGGTCCTTTAACACCGAGCTATGGAGCGTAAGAGATTTAATCTCACACGAATGCCACAAATCAAATTCTAAACTTGTAAATATTATCTCAAATGAAAAACTTAATTAAAGCACTATCGGATTTTCAAAACGAATGCCCGATTATTCACAAGGATACCAAGGGGCATAACTATACCTATGCCGACCTGCCTCAGATTTTTAGCGTAATTAATCCGCTATTAAAGAAACATAAGCTTTGCTTTACTCAGCTACTACAAGACAGCGGGATTAAGACTATTCTTTTCCACGTAGAGAGCGGGGAATCGTTAGAAAGCTTCACTACTATACCGCTTGTAAAACTAGGCGCTATGAACGAATACCAGAGCTATGGTTCGGGGGTTACGTACTACAGACGTTATGCTCTTAGTTCGATGCTTGGTTTAGTGACTGACAAAGACACGGACGCAGCTGGCGCACCGGTAGCTCAATCGCCTAAGTTTCGTTTAGATATGTTAGCTAACGTACACACCGAAGACGAACTAGGACTACTTTACAATTCATTTAAAAGCTCACTAACTCCAAGCGACTTAGAGGCATTCAAAACTCGCAAACAACAAATCAATAAATAAAATGGGAAAGCTAATTAACTCACAGATTAACAAGTCTAAGCTAAACGGTTTAGTACACTACACGAACAAACGTACCGGCGAAGAGTCGGTAAACATTACAATCTCTTTAAACGATGCTCCGGACCAGTATGGCAATAACGCCTCTATTTGGATTTCGCAAACTAAAGAGGAGCGCGACGCAAAAACTCCTAAGATTTACGTAGGTAATGGGAAGGTTATCTACGACTCCGATATGCCAAGACAAAACGCTCCAGAGATTCCAAAAGATTTGCCATTCTAAAATGGAAGTTTTTAAAATTATTTTAGTTATATTTGTGAAACAAAATATAATTTTATGAAACAAGTAAAACAATGTTTTAAATGTGGTGAAATAAAAGAATTAAATGACTTTTATAAACACACAGAAATGGCGGATGGTTACCTTAATAAGTGCAAGATATGTGCTAAAAAAGATGTAAATGAAAGGTATTTAATTAAATCTAATGATTTAGAGTTTGTAGAAAAAGAAAGAAAGCGTGGTAGATTAAAATATCATAGACTTTATGAAGGAACTGGAAAGGCAAGTAATCAAAGAGATATAAATTACAAAATACTATATCCAGAAAAAGCCAAAGCTAAAAATTCTTGTACAAGTATTAAATCTCAAAATGGCTTAGAAAAACACCATTGGTCATATAATGAAGAGCATTATAAAGATGTAATATTTTTACCTAAAAAAGAACATATGAAAGCTCATCGTTTTATTATTTATGATAGAGAAAGATTTATGTATAGAAGGTACGATACAAATGAATTGTTAGATACTAAAACAAGACACTTTGATTTTATATCAAATTGTATTAAAACTAAAGAAGACTAGCCATGTATAAAGAAGTCAGTATATTCAAAACGCAAAACAGCGAAGGCGATATTAACCGCTGGATGAAAAGCTTTGAGACCGAATCGGATTACAAGGCTTGGGAAAACGAAAGGCTTTTAGAAGGGTACAAAGTAGTAGATGAACAATGCATAGTAGAACCTTACCCACAAGTTTTAAAATTAGACTTAAAGTATTCTTTTGGTGGCTACTCGACGGTAATAGAACGATTCGCATCTAGTAAAGATTACACTAAGTATTGCGACGAGAAATTAATGCAAGGCTACAAAGTAATAGGGTCGGAGCCTTATAAAAAATTTAATAATGTATAAAGTAGGAAAATTAGAAAGCTACAGATTAGTGGCCGAACGATTAAACGCTAAGGGGGTTTTACCCTTTAGCGCTAGGCAATGGTCGCAAGCTCTGGTCCAACAAACGGTTTACGGCAAAGTGAACTACCCAGAGGTAATGCAAGAGTTAAAAGAATTGACAATCGAACTAAACTTAAAACAATGACACCAAAGCAGAA
>FUWD013310745.1_pt3 | contig 31903 bp, 23 predicted proteins | sample 1063281 | NCBI WGS metagenome assembly FUWD01 (sample SAMEA79048168, study PRJEB19326) | metagenome | biome: marine | reverse complement strand
CTTTCAAATTTTGGAAGCCCAAGAGAATCTCTGTGAATTCTAGTAAATAAAATTTGTACTTCATGGCTATTTAAGTCTGAAAGCACTTTTTTAATGATTGGTTCTTTGCTCTCCTGTAAAATTTTATAAAGCAGCGAGGAGTTTTTGGTGTTAGAGTTACATCCAATTAGACAACTCATTAAAAATAATAGCCTTAAAATTTTAATATTATTAGAAATACTCATCCCATCGAAGATATAGTTTTTTTAATGAATTATTTTAACCCTTCTGCCCCATTAAACAACAGGTTGTCTTAATCTTAATATCTTCTTAATTAACTTCTGTTGTAGATTCAAAAGTTTCACCATAATCTTTTCTAAGGGTTCCCATTATTCTATCCCAAAATAGCAAGTATAATCCATAATTTCCATCAAATTTTTTATGATGTAGATTATGAGCTACGGATGTATTAATCCATTTACCAAGCCAATGCTTATGAAAACCTTTAGGGTAAATTTCAAACCCTAAGTGGCCATATACATTATACAAAATCTGAAAAAGAAAAAACATCCCTAGAGCTGGAGCATATAAAGGGATTGTAAATGCTAAAAAAGGATGAATGCCTACTTCAATAATTGCTTCAAAAGGATGAAAAGCATAGGCTGTCCAAGGCGATGGGTTTGTGGATTTATGGTGAACTAAATGGACGTATTTAAATAAGGTTGGGTGATGCATAATTCTATGCCACCAATAAAACCAGGTATCGTGAACGATAAGCATCCAAAAAAATGAGAGGAATAAATAGGGATACCCATATTCCTCGATATTTTTATAGGTGTTTGTAAGGTGATTAAATTTAACAAACGTAAAAATAATAACAGTTGCAAAGATGGTAATGGTAATTAGAGACCAAAAAATATCTCTTTTGTAATCCGTTAGTTTTGGAATCTTTTTTTGAATCTTTCTATACCAAAGTGGTTTCTCTAATATCACATAAAACAAAACAAAGCTTATACTCGCAAATGAAAAGTATCTAAACAGTATGGTAGAAGTTACTTTAGTCCAAATTTCAAAAGTGATGTCCATTTGACAATTTTATAAGAGTGCTCACAAATTTATATTAAATAGTCTTAAAAGAGATTAATTCAGAAAAATAATCGTTAAAAGTTTATTTTTATTATGAAGTTGTTTAACAATGTAATTTAGTTATACATCGAAATTATTCACGAAATTTTATTTAAATGGCCTAACTTAAAAAGTTTATATTTAAGATTACTTTGTAACACATAAAAAATCCAACTCATGAATTTAAAACCTCATCTAATAATCATATTATTGTATTTACCATTTACCCAAAAAATAAATTCACAAGACTGGAATACATTTGCAAATACAATTTGGTATAGTAAAGCAAACCTTGAGCTTAAACTCCATACAGAAGCAAAAAATAGAGTTGTTTTTATGGGAAATTCAATTACTGAAGGATGGATTCAGATGCGACCAGAATTTTTTAACAATAGAGATTATGTCAATAGAGGCATTGGTGGTCAAACTACACCTCAAATGCTTTTACGATTTAGAGAAGATGTGATTAATTTGAACCCATCAGTTGTAATCATTTTAGCGGGCACAAATGATATTGCTGGCAATAGTGGATACATCTCTCTTGAATCTATTATAGATAATATTAAGTCTATGTCTGAAATTGCAAATGCCAATGGAATAAAAGTAATTATCTCTTCAATTTTACCAGCAATAGATTATCCTTGGAAACCCGGATTAGATCCTGCACCGAAAATTATTAAAATAAATAAGGCCTTAAAAGCATATTCTAAAAAGAATAATTTTATCTATTTAGACTACTTTTCTGCTATGGTTGATGATAAAGGTGGTTTAAAGGTTCCTGAGTATACAGCTGCCTCAGATCTTGTTCATCCTAACGAAAAAGGATATGAGGTGATGGAAAAATTAGTTGAAATTGCTATTAAAAAGGCATTAGCCAAGTAGACATGAAAAAGATTTATTATAACGTATTTTTGTTTTACATGATATCATTATTTTTTTCATGTGAATCTCCTCACATACATCCATTAAAATTAAATTCACTTTTTTCAAATCAAATGGTTCTTCAGCAAGAAAAAAATGTGGCAATTTGGGGTGAATATGCACCAAATAGTTCTGTAACAATTAAAGGAAGTTGGGGTGAAATATCTACTGGAATGTCAGATAACAATGGAAGTTGGAAAGTATTAATTCCAACTCCGAAAGCAGGTGGTCCTTTTGAATTAGAAATTACCACCAAAACTACTACCAAAAAAATAACCGATGTTATGATTGGTGAAGTTTGGTTGGCATCTGGCCAATCAAATATGGAAATGGATTTTGATTATTGTTGTAATACAACAGACAATTCAGAAATAGAACTTTCTTCAGCTAATTACCCTGAAATTAGAATGCTTAATATCACTAACCAAATAAGCTCATTACCTACTAATAATTTTGAGGGAAATTGGGAGAAAGCTGTTGGAAAAAACATTGTAGATTTTAGTGCAGTTGGATATTTTTTTGCGAAAAAATTACATAAAAAATTAAATATTCCTATCGGAATTATTCATTCGAGCTGGGGCGGAACTGATATTGAAGCTTGGACTAGTAGAGAAACACTAAACACCATAGATTTTTTAAAAGAAGACATGAGCTCTTATGATACATTGGTTAATAAATCATCCAAATCAATAGATTGGTTTTCTCAGTTTGAGTCTATAAAATTACCCTCAGATGTTTGGTACTTATTCCTAGAAGATCCAATAGGAATGCCTGATAAATGGAAAAAGTTAGACTTTAAAGATGATAAATATATCAGTTCAAGTTATCAAGATTATACTAAATGGGAAAAACTAATCTTACCTGGCTCATTTGACAATGTTTTTGAAACAAATGATTTTGATGGAGCTATTTTATTTGAAAAATCTTTTTCATTAAAAGAAGTTAAAGGCGATTATACTCTTAATCTTGGACCTATTAGTGATATGGAATTTACTTATATAAACGGAGAAAAAGTTGGCTCTAGTTTAGGAAAAAAAAGTTTAGCTAATAAATCATATAAAATACCTGAAAATCTTCTTAAAGTTGGGCAGAATAATGTTATTATTAAAGTTATAAACCAATACAACCAAGGAAAGGTTGGAGAGGTTTCTTTAATTAGCTCTTTGGGAGGTAGCATGTCATTAAATGGAATATGGAATTATAAAGTTATTGCTGAGGTATACAATCAGTTTAATGAAAAGGAGCAAACGTGGCCCTATTATTCTTTTTATTTATATGAAAATCCGTCTATAAATTTTTCAAAAAGACCTCAAGTACAAAGTTATACACAAAACTCAAAATCAGCACTTTTCAATGGAATGATACACCCCATAATACCTTATAATATTAAAGGTAGTATCTGGTATCAGGGAGAAAATAATGTTTCAAGATTTAAAGAGTATGAAACTCTATTTCCAGCTATGATAAAAGATTGGCGTAAAAAATGGAGTTCAGATTTTCCGTTTATTTCGTTCAAATAGCACCTTTTAAGAATTATAACGGTCTATCCTCATCATTACGAAATGTTCAAAGAAAAACATTAAAAGTTGAAAAAACTGGAATGGTAGTGACATTAGATATTGGTGAAATAGATGACATCCATCCATCAAACAAACACGATGTTGGGTATAGATTGGCTGGATTAGCACTTTCTAATGATTATGGAAAACCTATGGTAGCTTCTGGGCCACTGTATGAAAATTTTGAAGTATCTGGTAATAAACTAATAGTAACATTTGATTCTGTTGGTTCTGGGTTAACCTCTTATGATAAAGAACTTGCAGCATTTGAAATTGCAGGTGCTGATAAAAAATATGTTACAGCAAAAGCATATATTGAGAATAATAAGGTTTACATATATTCCTCTAAAATCCAAAATCCAAAATACGCTAGGTATGCATGGAAAGACACTAGTGTTGCAAGTTTATTTAATAAAGAAGGATTACCCGCCTCTACTTTTACCACGGAATAAAAAAGAATAATCTCACCACAATTAATGGTTTAATAATTTTATAGTACGTTATCAATTATATCCTTAACCACTTCTTGATTTAACAAGGTACTTGTATCCCCTAAACTATCAGTTTCATTACAAGCAATTTTTCTTAAAATCCTCCTCATAATTTTACCAGAACGAGTTTTAGGCAACCCATTTGTGAATTGCATTTTGTCAAGTTTGGCTATTGGGCCTATTCTGTCTGTGATTAATTGATTGATCTCAATTCTTAAGTTATCATGATTTCTAGATTCTCCCGTGTCTTTTAATGTAATATATCCATACAAAGCGCTTCCTTTAATATCGTGAGGAAAGCCAACAATGGCAGATTCTGCAACTGCAGGATGTTCATTAATAGCATCCTCTATAGGTGCAGTACCAAGGTTATGACCAGAAACTATAATCACATCATCAACCCTACCTGTTATTCTATAATACCCAACTTCGTCTCTTAGTGCCCCATCTCCAGTAAAATACTTATTGTCAAATGCAGAGAAATAAGTTTCTTTATATCGTTGATGATTTCCCCATATCGTCCTAGCAATACTTGGCCAAGGGAATTTAATACATAAACGACCCTCAACTTGATTCCCTTTCAATTCATTTCCATTTTCATCCATCAATGCAGGTTGAATACCAATAAATGGTAAAGTTGCATACGTAGGCTTCGTAGGTGTTACATATGGTATTGGAGAAATCATTATTCCTCCTGTTTCAGTTTGCCACCAAGAATCTATAATAGGACTTTTCTTTTTACCAATATTTTCATTGTACCAATGCCAAGCTTCTTCGTTGATTGGCTCTCCAACAGACCCCAAAACTTTTAACGAGGATAAATCATAATGATCTATTACATCTGTACCTTGTTTTGCTAATGCTCTAATGGCAGTAGGAGCTGTGTAAAACTGACTGACTTTATGCTTTTGAACAATGTCCCAAAAACGACCATAATCTGGGTAGCTTGGTACACCTTCAAACATAACCGTAGTTGCGCCATTTGCTAATGGACCATAAACAATATAACTGTGTCCTGTAATCCAACCAATGTCTGCAGTACACCAGTACACATCATTTTCTGTGTATTGAAATGCATTTTTAAACGTATAGGCAGTGTACACCATGTATCCGGCTGTGGTATGAACCATTCCTTTAGGCATTCCTGTAGAACCCGAAGTATACAAAATAAATAAAGGGTCTTCTGCATCCATGATTTCTGGCACACAAACATCAGAAGCTTTTTCTAATAATGGTGCTAACCATTTATCGCGCCCTATTTTCATAGGTATATCTGTTTGTATTCTTTTTGCAACTAACACTGTTTCTACACAAGAACAACTTTCTAGTGCTTCATCTACAATTCCTTTTAAATCGATGGTTTTTGCACCTCTATAAGAACCATCTGAAGTGATGACCATTTTACAATCTGAATCATTAATTCTAGTAGCCAAAGCAGTTGATGAAAATCCGGCAAATACCACAGAATGTATGGCTCCTATTCTAGCACAGGCTAATACAGAAATGGCTAATTCTGGAATCATTGGCAAGTAAATACATACTCTATCTCCTTTTTTAATTCCTTGTTCTTTTAAAACGTTTGCAAATTTATTAACTCTTTTATGAAGCTCATTGTAGGAGATATGTTGTGCTCCCTCATCTGGATTGTTAGGCTCAAATAAAATGGCTGTTTTATCTCCACGAGTAGTTAAGTGTCTATCAATACAATTCTCGGTAATATTTAATTTTGCTCCTTTAAACCAGGAAATTTCTGGTCTTGAAAAATCCCAATCTAAAACAGAATCCCACTTCTTATACCATAAAAAATGTTCTTCAGCTATTTCTTCCCAAAAACTCTCTGGTTCACGAATAGACTTTCTATACACTTGATAATATTCTTCGAGATGTTTTATATGATAGTTACTCATTTTTGTATATTTTTAAACTTTATCATTTCTTATTACCACACAATATTTTTATCGATAAATTGTGATTAAGCTTTTAGCCATTATTTGCTGGTCTCCAATGGAAGGATGTGTGGTTGATTCAATATAGGGCATAATATGGGTATATATCTTATTATCGTTTAAATTTGTCGTAGCCGTTTTAATAAAATTTATCCACTCAGACCCTTTTTTTGCTGCATCCATACTTCCTAGAGTACAAATAATATTTGCTTTAGGATATTGTTTTCTTATGTTCGTTATAAATCGTTCGTAAGCTTTTATAATATAATCATTAGTGGGTTTATTTTCTCCAAATCTTTTTTAAATTCTTCATTCTCTGGAACATTTACCAACCAAGAATCATTTTGAAACAAATTAACAACAACTATATCTGGAGTAAATAACGAAAATCCCAAATACTAGTTTCGTCTGTTGGAATTAATCGATCATAAATTTCTGGCATAATTAAAGGATCCCAACTAACCGTAATTCCTATTCCACTTTTACAAATACAATGATGCTTAGCGTCAAAATATCTAGCAGTTAAAGATGAGTAGCTTAGATAATTATTTGTAAAAGTACTGTCTGGAGAATCATTCCCTGAAAAGTCTTCTATGGCAAAACCTGCTGTAATAGAATCCCCATAAAATTCTATCTTTCTTTTTTTTGAATTAGATTTAGGCAGCATTTTAGAGTTAGCATCTAGTTTAAATCCATAAAAACTTGTTTTTCCTCTATCCCACTCTGTTCTTTTAAAAATCTCGACTGTGTGTTTTCCTTTGGTTAAATTTGAAGCTAATTCATGGTATTGTTTTTTTGTGGTAGGTCTCAAGATAAAAATACTATCATTATCTACAATCACATTATAATAATTATCTCCAGATTCATCCTTTAAAAGTGCTTTGATAGAAGTTCCTTCAAAATTAATTTTCACTGAGCTCCCAGACCAATAAATATCTGCAGCTTCCTCCTTTGAGAAGTCTATTCTTCCAGAATATTCAATTTCAGAGTTGGAAAAAGGTATGATTAATTCTGCTGGTTGTTTACAAGCCATTAAAACAAATATAACAAGTAGATATATATTAATTTTTCTCATGTAAACTATTATCTAATATTTTTTCTAATCATATTAATGTGTGGCTTCTCCCGCGCCACTAGGAATTCTAATATTTGCAACAATTTCTTGAACTTCTTTTGGTGGATCTGGAGTAAATTTAGAGATGACTATAGACACTATGAAGTTTATGATCATTGCCACAGTTCCAAAACCCTCAGGTGATATTCCTAACCACCAATCTTCTTTGGTGCCTCCACCAAACCAATTAAATTTAAACTTTAGCATGTAAAAAAGCATTGCCAAAACACCAACAATCATTCCTGAAATAGCCCCTTCTTTATTCATTTTCTTTGTAAAAATTCCTAAAATAATTGCAGGAAAAAAAGAGGCTGCTGCCAATCCAAATGCTAGTGCTACTGTAGCGGCAACAAAATCAGGTGGGTTAATCCCAAAATATCCAGCAACACAAACTGCTACAACTGCAGACAACCGAGCTGCTACTAATTCTCCTTTTTCCGAAATGTCTGGTTTTATCATTTTCTTAATAAGATCATGTGACACTGATGCAGAAATTACCAACAATAGCCCTGCTGCTGTAGATAATGCTGCTGCCAATCCTCCAGCTGCAACTAATGCAATTACCCAGTTTGGTAAGCCCGCTATTTCTGGATTAGCCAATACCATAATATCTTTATCGACTATTAATTCATTTTTTGAGGAATCTGCTAGGTATTGAATTTTACCATCATTGTTTATATCATTAAAGGATAACAATCCGGTCTCCTCCCATGTGGTAAACCAACTTGGCATATTTTTATATTCTTTATTATTTACAGTTTCTATCATATTTGTTCGAGAAAAAACTGCAATGGCTGGAGCTGTTGTGTATAAAATCATGATAAATAACAATGCCCATCCTGCAGATTTACGTGCATCAGATACTTTCTTAACTGTAAAAAAACGAACAATTACATGAGGTAATCCTGCGGTACCAACCATAAGAGCAGCAGTAATAAAAAATACATCTAGTTTGGATTTACTACCTGAAGTATATTCAGCAAAACCAAGATCTCTGTGTAAACCATCTAATTTGTCTAACAGATACACTCCATTTGCATCTTGTCCACCAAATCCAATTTGTGGAATTGGATTCCCTGTCATCTGAATAGAAATAAAAATTGCAGGAACCATGAAGGCAAATATTAATACACAATATTGTGCTACTTGCGTATAGGTTATTCCTTTCATGCCTCCTAAAACAGCATAAAATAAAACAATAATCATCCCTATGATGACTCCTGTATTGATGTTTACTTCTAAGAATCTTGAGAACACTAGCCCTACCCCTCGCATTTGTCCTGCAACATAAGTAAACGAAACTATCAAGGCACAAAATACTGCAACAGATCTAGCAACATTTGAATAATAACGATCTCCAATAAAATCTGGAACTGTGAATTTTCCAAATTTTCTTAGGTAGGGAGCTAATAATAGTGCTAACAATACATAGCCTCCTGTCCAGCCCATTAAATAAACAGACCCGTCATACCCATTGAAAGAGATGATTCCAGCCATTGAAATAAAGGATGCTGCAGACATCCAATCTGCGGCTGTAGCTAATCCATTAGCAAGAGGCGAAACTCCTCCTCCAGCAACATAAAATTCTTTTGTTGATCCTGCTCTTGACCAAATAGCTATACCAATGTATAAGGAAAAAGTAATTCCTACCAATATCCATGTCCAAATTTGTAAATCCATAATTAACTATCTAAATTATATTTTGCATCCAATTTATTCATCAATTTTATATATACAAATATTAAAATAGTAAAAACATAAATTGAACCCTGTTGAGCAAACCAAAAACCAAGTTTAAACCCACCCATTCTAATACTATTTAATTCGTCTACTAATACAATTCCAAAGCCGTAGGAGACAACAAACCAAATCGATAACAAGATTGACAGATACTTTAAGTTCGTTTTCCAATATTTTTTTTGATCGCTTATTTTCATCCTACTATTTTTATATTATTATTTGTGAAACCTTTTCTTATTATCTCAGTTTCTTTTAAAACTATCTATACTGCTTAATGAGATATTTTAATGGACAGATATTATTATAAACTCGATTCATATACTTTTTCTAAAAAAATTTAATATAATTCCTTACAATATACAAGATTATTAATTTCTTGGCCGTTTACAACTGGTGTATTTATTTTTCTATATTGAGCAGTAAAAGCTATGTTATTATAAGATCTCTGATTTTATTTTACTCCATTTCTTTATTAATAAAAACCCTGACACAAGAGCAATAACTGTTAATAAAATTGCTTGGTCATAATACCCATAAATCCAGTATCCGGTGGCAAACATGCAGCTGTAAATTAATATACATCCTAACAACATTGCTATAATTCCTGATGGAACGCTCCAACCCTTATCATCTTGCCTTAATAATATTCCTTCTTTTTTTGCTCTATTGATTATTCTCTTCCATCCTGGGCCACCAGGTTGAGTTTTTTTATAAAAATTTTGTAATACTTCTTTTTGCTCTGGCTGGGTTACATAGGTAGCAAATAACCAACACAAAGTGGTTATTAAAACTACAAATGGATATTCGTAATAGTCTTGAAAAAACCCCGTTTTAGAAGCAAATAAATAGTCTCCTACAAATGTTAATTTTAATACAATTGAAATAATACCTGAGGCAAACATTGCTGTAATTTCGCTCCAAGCATTAATTCGCCACCAAAACCATCGAAGAATAAAAATTAATCCTGTTCCTGCTCCAAACACTAATAGTAATTCAAATAATTGTAAGGCGTTTTGAAGGAATAAAGCTAATACTGCACTGAAAACCATTAATAGTACAGTAGAAATTCTTCCTACAAAAACAAGTGTTTTTTCTGAGGCTTTCGGATTTACTTGTTGTTTGTAAAAATCATAAACCATATAAGATGAGCCCCAATTTAACTGTGTAGAAATAGTACTCATATAAGCGGCTATTAAAGATGTTAAAACTAATCCCAGTAATCCGCTTGGCAACATTGTAAGCATAGCAGAGTATGCCAAGTCATGACCTAACTTATTCTCTGTTACATTTGGAAAAGCTTCTTGTATACTTGCTAAATCTGGAAATATTACTAAAGATGCTAGAGCAACAATAATCCAAGGCCAAGGTCTTATTGCATAATGCATAATATTAAAGAAAAATGTAGCTCCAATTGCATGATTTTCATCTTTAGCAGCTAGCATTCTTTGAGCAATATAGCCTCCTCCTCCTGGCTCTGCTCCAGGATACCAAGAACTCCACCATTGGACAGCTAATGGAATAATTAATAATGTGATTACAGATTGTTTATCATTAAAATCTGGTAAAATAGAAAGTTTATTAGCTACGTTTTCATTAGCTAAAAGAGCTTCTATACCTCCAACTTCTGGAATATTTACCAAGAAAAAAGCGGCACCAATAGCACCTCCCATAGCTACAAAGAATAAAACAAAATCAGTATATACTACCCCCTTAAAACCACCTAATGCACTAAATGTAACCGTAATTAATCCAGCACTAATTACTGTTTGCCAAGGTTCTAATCCTAGCATTATGCTTCCTATTTTTATTGCTGCTAGGGTAACTGCCGACATGGTTATTACATTAAAAATTACCCCTAAGTAAACAGCTCTAAATTTTCTTAAAAAATGTGCTGGCGGCCCTCCATATCTAAGCTCATAAAATTCAATATCAGTATTAACATTAGACTTTCGCCACAACTTAGCATAAATAAAAACAGTAAGTAGTCCAGTTATTAAAAAAGCCCACCACACCCAGTTACCTGACACACCGTTTGTTCTTACAATATCTGTAACTAAGTTAGGAGTATCTGTAGAAAATGTTGTTGCTACCATAGATACACCTAGTAACCACCATGGCATTGTTTTCCCAGATAGAAAAAACTCAGAAGAACTTTTTCCAGATTTTATTGAAAAATAAATACCTATTGAAAGTGTAATTGCAAAGAATAAAATGATGATTACAAAGTCTAATGTAGTTAATGTTACCATGGGTAAAAATAATTTAATTATCCTACTAATTAGAAAAGGAAAGAAAAAAGAAGAGTGATATAATCACCCTTCTTGAATTCAAAATTAAAACTTTTTAAACTGAAAAACTCGTTTCAATTATAAAGAAACTGAACATAAGCCTAAAAAAGAAACTATTTCGACAAATGACAACTTAAAGATGATTAAAACTGTAAAAAATTAGTCTCTAAAAATAAATAGTACTCTTTTTTAGCTAATATTTTAATTAGATTGTGATTTTTAAAATTCTCAATTATATAATTAGCATATCTTAAAAAACCAGATCAGTAAAATGAACACCATCTACTGTTCCTTCATTATCCATTCCATCAGCTTTTATATCTCCTATATAAAAAACATTTTGAAATCCATTTTTAAAATTTATTTAAAAAAAAAGGAGATTTTATAAAAATCTCCCTTTTATTTTTTATTAACCTTAATTATCTAGCAAACCATAATTTGGTAGCCATTTTATCAGGACCTTGAGTAGACACTGCAGACTGAGCATTAGCAGAATTTGATGTATACACACTTGTTCCATATTGTAATCTTTGTGGATAGGCACCATTTAATTCTCCTGCAAAACTTATGATATCATTATTAGTTGATTCAATAAACGCTGAAGTAGGATATCCAGTATCTCTAACAATTGACCAAGTTTCATAACCATTAGTATAGTTAGCTAACCATCTTTGTGTTGCTATCTTTTCTAGCTTTTCTTCCATGGTTCCGCTTAGTGTTCCCATATCAGAAGCTGAAAAACCTCCTGAAACACTAGTCCCCCATAAGTCCATCGCATATGTTAAACCTGTTTGATAAAAAGACTCTGCATCACCAGAGACCAATCCTTTTACTATAGCTTCTGCTATCATAAAATGAGAATCAGCAGCAGTTAATAAAACTGTAGGGAAGATTGGGCTACCCTCATTTGTTTTCTGTGTTACGATGTCTGAAGGGTCAGAAAATAAATCCCCATTCATGTAACTTTTAATTTTTCCACTTAATCTTGAGGGTATACCTACATAATTAGTGTTTTCTGGCATTGTGATTGTTAAATCTGTTGCTGTTTCAGTCCAAGTATAATCTGTCCCTAAAACAAGACCAGCTCCGTTTAATGTACTCTGTAAAAAGGCTACGTGATCATCAATTAGAGCAACATTCTCACCAGTAGTTGGCTTCGCTATAATAATAGTTCCTCCAACACTTGGCTTCGAAATTTTAGTTAATCTTGGGTCATCGCTTTGTTTTAACACATTCATAAGAGCTTCAGCAATTTTCCAACGAGCAGTGGGGAAATTATGCCATACATCTCCATAGGATGCTGAACCTCCCCATATATCAGTTTCATCAGCATAAGCTTCGAATAATGCATTAGTATCGGCAAGTACTCCAGAAGCAATAGCTTCAGAGGCTGCGTTTGCAGAAAAATCTTCTCCAGAAGCTCCACTAGCTCTTAATGCAATCCGTAATTTCAGACTATTTGCAAGTTTTTTCCAGTTTTGCATATTCCCATTAAATATAACATCGTTTTCAGCTAATTTATCAACTCCTTCTCCAGTACTTGTATTGGAGCCAATGGTAGCGATAGCCTGATCTAATTCTGCAATAATTCCTCTGTAAATATCTATTTGAGCATCATACTTTGGTAAATCAATATCTGGATTAGATGCCTCAGAGTAAGGAATCATTCCAAAGGTTTCAGTATATGCTTGGTAGTAAAATCCTTTCATGATAAGTCCAAGCGCATAATACTGATCATTTTCTAATGCTCCGCCTTCACCAACAAGATTCATGTAGGCTGTTAAAGTACTATTATAACTAGCATACCAATCCCAAGAACCTAAGTCTGTTAAGACACTAAAATAATCCCATCCAAAATCACCATTCCAAGCGTATGAAGAATGTCCCATTGCCCACTGACCATTAAACTGGTCTGGATGAAGTAAATCTCCGTACCATAAAGGCACTGTAGTTGGTCTTAAAAGTTTCTGTTGTAAAGTCGTTACAAAAAACTTAGCACTAACATCAGCTGTAGAAAGAGCATCTGGTTGTTGGTTAATGTCATTAAAGTCATCTGTACATGACACTGATATTGCCAGCACAAGACTTACTATTATTAAAATTTTATTTTTCATTTTTTAAGTATTTTTATGTTAAAAAGTTAAATTTAAATTTAATCCTATACTTCTTAAAGTAGGCATAGCATTATGTGACAACCCTTGAACTCCTATAGAAGTTCCTAGCATAGATTCTGGATCAATATCTTCAGCCTTATTCATAAGGAAAAATAGATTTCTACCAACAACTTGAACCGTTGCACTTTGTATTCCTACTTTATTAGATTTCACTGGAATACTGTATCCTAATGATAATTCTCTTAATCTAATATTATCCTGGTCATAAATATAATTCTCAGAAATATTAGACATAGCCGTCCAGTATTGTTGACCTGTAATACTTTCAGTATTAGCACTACCTGTACCTGTATTTGTACCACTAACTGTAATCCCTGTATCACGGTATTGCAAACTTCTTTCAGAAACACCATTACGATCTAAATCAGCAGATGTTTGTGAGTATATTTTACCACCTATTCTTGCGTCTATTAGAAAGTTTAATGATAAGTTTTTGTACTTAATTGAATTTGACCATGCACCTTTCCAATCTGGTTGAGCGTTTCCTAGAAATACATCTGGAGCAGCTGATGCGATTGGCACACCATCTGCATCTACTTCACCAGTCCAAACTCTACCATATATATCTCCAATACTTCCTCCCTCAGTTGCGCTAATAACAACATTACCGTCAGTAGAAGTATTGTATTTAAAGCTTTCAATACCTTCTACTAATTCTTCTATTTTATTTTCATTTTTAGAGTAGAACAGAGATGTATTCCATGAAAAATCATCGGATTCTAATAAAGTAGCTCCAAGTGCAATCTCTAGACCTTTATTGGTTACTTTACCAATGTTTTCTCTATTGAATAAGAATCCTGTAGCAGCTGGTACTGGAACATCAAAAATTAAATCTTCAGTTGACATATTATAAACAGACACATCTAATGTAAGTTTATTACTGAACATCCCTAATTCTAAACCAAACTCTGATGAAGTTACAGTTTCAGGTTTCAAATCAGAATTTAATCTAACTGTTGGTGACAACAGAGTGGTAAGACCAAGATATCCTTGCCCAGGAACACTAAAAGTTTGATTAAGCTGGTAAGGATCTGTATCATTTCCTACTTGTGCAACACTTCCTCTAACCTTAATTAAATTAAATAGTTCTCTATCTGGATCAATAAATTTATTAAGAATAGCTGATAGACTTGCTGAGTTATACATGTAAGATCTATTTTCTTCACTTAAAGTAGAAGACCAGTCATTACGGGCAGAGACATCTAAATATAAAAAGTTGTCATAAGCTACATTAAGGGAACCATATAATGAGTTCACCTTTTTAATAGCTAATGGAGACTCTTCTGGCGCATTAACAACATTTAAATTTGATATGAAAAATGCAGTAGGTATTTTAAAGTCTGTACCTCTCACTAACATTCCTTCAGAAGTTCTCTTAGATAAATTACCCCCTACATTGGCTACTATATTAAGTTTGTCTGTAAAATCATGTTTTGCAGTTACCAAGAATTCAGAGTTTAATTCATTAAATGTACTTTCTCCTATTTCCATAGATCCTCTGCTAATAAAGTGATGTCCTGGCTTATATATTTTAATATCTCTTATATTGGTAACATCAGCACCAACTCTAACAAAAGCGCTTAGCCAATCTGTAAATTCGTAGTTTATCTTAGCAAAACCTAAAAATCTACTTCTACGAACACTCGTCTCGTCATTATACACTTGCCAAAATGGATTTCCGACATTACCGTCTGCATATCGAATTACATTAAAGTCCTCTGGTGCTCCAGGATTCGCCATCTGGTAATCTCGTAAATCGTCAACAGCAACATTTCTTGGCATATTATAAACATAAGCTAAAAGTCCTTGAGCTCCTGTTGTTGAAGCTCTATTATTAACATTCTGAGTAAAATAAGTAGCTTTGGTATCAACAGTTAGTTTGTCTGATAAATTTGTAACTGCTCTTAAATTAAAGTTATGACTAGCTAAATCTGAATTCTCCACAATTGAATTAGAAGAGTTGTTCGTATATGAAAAACGAACTGAAGAGTTTTCTGAACCTTTATCAATTGATAGAGATGTTATTTTTCTTGTAGCTTGTCTAAAAAAGTCTTTAACATTATTAGATTGAGCACTGTATGCTTTATTGGTTCCATTATAATAGGCTTGCTGAGATCCGTCTAAAGGAGCTCCCCAAGAAAATTGTCCCCAATCATTTAGACGATCTGTGTAAGCAGCTCCAAAAGAACCTTGACCATATTGATTTTGATATTCAGGTAATAACATTGGATTATCAATATATAAATTTGATTTTATACTAACACCCAAATTGTTTGAACGTGACCCTTTTTTTGTAGTTATAAGAATAACACCATTACCAGCTCTAGAACCATAAAGAGCAGCTGCACTTGGCCCTTTTAAAACAGAGATAGATTCTACATCATCAGGATTAATATCAGAAATACCACCACCTGAGATACTTGGCTCATAACTTGGACTTCCACCACTATCAGAACTTCCGGAATTAACCTGTGAACCATCTGAGTTAATTGGTAAAGACGCATTAATAGGCATCCCATCAACGACAATAAGCGCTTGTGAATTACCTCCCAAAGAATTATTTCCTCGTATTGTTATTCTGGAAGCAGAACCCAAAGATCCAGATTGTGAAATCTGCAGCCCAGCTACTTTCCCAGCAAGAGAACTTGCAAGGTTATTATCTTTAATAGTATTCACATTTTCTCCAGATACTTGCGTAACTGCATAACCAAGAGATTTTTTCTCTCTTGAAATACCTAAAGCCGTAATAACTACTTCTTCTAAAGCTTCAGCACTTTGTTCTAAAGTAATGTTAAGTATAGATTCTCCGTTTAAAGTTATCTCTTTAGTTTTGTAACCAAGATAAGAAAATTGTAACGTGGCATTTTTGTTAGATAATTCAATGGTAAATTTACCATTGAAATCTGACGTAGTTCCATTTGAAGTGCCTTTTTCTAAAACAGTAACACTTGGCAACCCCATTCCATCAGTTGAATCTGAAATAGTACCTGTAACTGTTGTTTGCGCAAAACTATTAAATGCACTAAAAACAAATACTATAAGTACCAAATTCATTATTTTTGTATCATAATTAAATTAATATGTTAATAATATCTAAATTGAATAGAAAAAAATACGAACCCGTAAATAATTTCGACTAATAACTAATAAAGTAAGGAGTTTGTTAAAATTTTTAACATTCCCTAAATATTAGAGAATTAAATTATCAATATATCACTGATGTGGATAACCTAAATATGAACGTTCTAATTTCAAATTAATATCCATTAGATTCTAATTTTAGGTAAAGAATCTAAAATAAGAAATGAGTTATTTGGCTTTAAAATCGATGTGGAAAATTTATGGTTAATTCGTTTGAATCTCTTCTAAATTTTTTTAAAAATTATTTAATATTATTAAAAAGAGCATTGAGTAATTCTTGATTTTTATCCAAACTATACTCCCAAAACATAGCTCCACCAAGTCTATTTTTTTTAATATATGACACTTTTTGTTCAATTTCTTTTGGTGTTTCCCATGATATAAAAATACTGTCTGAGGCGTTCCATAGATATGAAGCTTTAGCCGAACTATCGTAGGATTTTATATAATTACCTGATGATATTTTCTGTAAAATATCCCAATAAGGAACAATCATACCAGTAGTCATAGAAGTTTGATAAAGGCCTTCATTTTCTGTTTTAACTTTCTCCCAATATCTGCCATAAAATGGGATTCCCATAATTAACTTGCTTGAAGGAACTCCAGCGTTGATATGTCGAGTAATTGCTTCGTGACCACTATTGCCCTTAAATTTTTCTTTATTTGAAGGATATAGGTTCGCATGATGACCTGTTTGATAATACCACCCATGGTAAAAGTCATAACACATCACATTAATAAAATCTAAAAACTTATGAGCATTTTTAAGATCTGTATTATCAATATAGGCTTGATCGGCACCAGTAGCTATAGTTAGTAAGTAATGTTTCTTATCTAATGCTCCCTGTTTCTCTAATTCATTTCTAATTTCTTTCAAAAGAAGGGTAAAGTTATCTTTATCTGAAGGTCTAAAATCATTGTCCTCTCCTCTTTGCCCGGGAAATTCCCAATCTAAATCTACCCCGTCAAATCCATGTTTTTTCATGAGTTTAACACTACTAATTGCAAATTTTATTCTGCTTTCTTTATACGCAGAAGTATGTGAAAAATTATTAGACCACACCCAGCCACCAATTGAATAAAGTATCTTTAATGTTGGATTAATTTTTTTGAGAGCTACTAATTTTGAAATTTTTATTGAGTCTGTTGATAACTCAAACTTTGGTTCTCCATCTACAATATTTGCAAATGCATAATTAATATGTGTTAATTTATTGGCATCAACTAATGAGGGGTCAAAATCCTCATAACCTGCAACGTAACCAATAACTTTTAGATCTGAATTATTTTTATTTTTTATTTCAATTTCTGTAGAGCAACCAAAAAAAAGTATGATGTTACAAACAAAAAAGATGAATTTTACAGCTGTTCTCATATTATAAACCATCATAATTTTAGATTATAGACTATTTTCTTTTGTAAAATTAATTACTTCGCTCAAGTGACCAAATGCCATTGCTACAACGGTATCAGCTGCACCATAATAAATTGCTAATTTATCTTGTTCAATATCATGAAGGGCGGCACAAGGAAACACTACGTTTGGAACATCACCCACCATTTCATACTGTTCTGCAGGACCTAACAAATAGGGCTGAGTTCTATATTTAACAACATCTGGCTTTTTTTCATCTAAAATAGCAGTCCCCATAGCATATCTAAATCCATTACAAGTATTAATAACTCCATGATAAATCATAAGCCAACCATCATTGGTTAAAATGGGAATTGGCCCTGCCCCTATTTTTGTACATTGCCATGCACTATCCTCAAAAGGTGTTGCTTTCATAACACATCTGTGTTCACCCCAATACTTCATATCTGGACTATAACTGATATAAATATCTCCAAAAGGAGTATGTCCATTATCACTAGGACGACTTAACATGGCATATTTCCCATTTATTTTTTTTGGAAATAAAACTCCATTTCTATTAAATGGAAGAAAAGCATTTTCACATTGGAAAAATTCTTTAAAATCAAATGTGTATCCTATTCCTATTGTAGGTCCGTTGTAACCATTGCACCAAGTAATCCAATACCTGTCTTCAATGAATACAACCCTTGGATCATACTTGTAGTCAGAATCAATCATTTCAGTGTTTCCTGCTTTCATTTTAATGGGATGATGATTAATTTTCCAATTAATACCATCTTCACTAAATCCAGCAAAAATGTTCATTTGAACTGCTTTATTATCACATCTAAAAACACCGGCAAATCCATTTTTGAATGACACAACAGCACTATTAAAAATGCTGTTTGATGAGGGAATGTCATATCTATCAATGATAGGGTTGGAAGAATAACGCCACAAAACATCATTACATAATTCAGGTTTGTTTTGCCATGGAATTTTTGAGCTATTCTTCAGAGTATTCATATTTTAATTACTAATTTTTTTAACTTTATCAAACCAAGTAAATTTAAGAATTATTGAAGTGATTACAAAAACTAATAACGATATAATGGCCTTAGGATAATCTCTAATAACAAAATAAATTGGCATTACAATCATACTAGATTGCCAAATAATCCCAATGACACAATTTAACATATCTTTCCAAAAATCTGTATTTTTTTGAAAATTTGAATCTTCTTTCAAAAGTTCGTTGTAAACAGGTTTCCACCAACCCCAGGGTCTTACCGATTTATAAAATGATTTTAATGTATTCATTTCCGTTGGTTTGGTTAAGTATGTTCCTAAAAAAGACCCTGTTAGAGATACTATGAAAATAATTGGAAATAGATAAATAGCATGAACGTGAAGTAATTCATATAATAAAGAACCCTCGTTAAAACTTTCTTTATTTTGATCCAAGATAAATTGAAGAGTTGCCACTAACAAACCGGACAACATTCCCCAAAAATAACCCCAGCCATTAAAACGCCACCAAATCCACTTTAAAAAATTAGCTGCTACATAACCCCCAAAAAGAGCAGACGTAATCCACAGGGTTAATGAATTAATAGAATTCGCAAAAAAGCCCATAAATACGCCCAGGATTACTATTAAAAAAGAAGAGATATAACTAGCTTTTATGTAATGTTTGTTAGTTGCGTTTGGTTTAAAGTATTTTTTATAAATATCATTCACTAAATAAGCAGGACCTGCATTAACAAAAGCAGAGAAAGTTGACATAAATGCTGCCAAAAGCCCAGCTAATAACAAGCCTTTAATTCCAACTGGAATATGAAAATTAATTACTTTTGGGAGCAACACCTCCAGATCTGATCCGTTTAGAGATGAATTATTAATCATTTCTGGGCTTAAGGCCACTAAAGCAATAACTACTATTCCACCTATCAAAAGATACCTAGGAATAAATAAAATTAAATTAGTAAAACCACTCATGTATGCAGCTTCTTTCACGTTTTTAGTGGCTAATATTCGCTGCATATCAAAACTAGGAGTTGGGCCAGCTATACTAGCAAAAAATCCTTTGAATAGAGTCATTCCAACTAATGCTCCAAACATTTTAAATCCTTCGGAATCAATCAAAGCATTAAAAGCTTGAAATTTTTCACTCCAGTGAGTTTTTAACTCCCAGTCAAAAAAAACATTTCGCCATTCTGCAGTAATAACATTATTTATTTCCACATCAGTTACAGCAAAAAAACCATATCCTGCCACTAAAATACCAGCTATCACCATAATACCATACTGAAGAACCTCTGTCGCTACAACGGAAAACATACCCCCTTTAACAGTATAAAGTGTAGTTAAAAGTATAATGATTAGGGCGAAAGATTGTTCTGAATTAAAAATCACTAATTCATTTATTTCCAAGGTAAGATCCCAAGGTAAAATGATTGACATAAATTTTCCTACACCCTCAAAAAAATATGCAATAAATCCTATTGCTGCAACAATTGCAAAAACAGCAACAATCATATGAGAGGCTCTACCAGCTTTAGAATCTCCAAACCTAGTTAAAATCCACTCTGAACCTGTCATTATGTTTGATCTCCTTATCCAAACAGCTAAAAACATCATGACAAATATTTGATTCCAAATCGGCCAAAGCCACATAAACATAAAACTCTTTAAGCCATATAGAAAAAGAATTCCAACCATCCATGCTGTTCCAGAGACATCAAACATTCCTGAACCATTACTCAAGCCTAAGTAATACCATTTAATAGATTTCTCCCCTAAAAAGTAAGAATCTAACCCTCTAGATGCTTTTTTTGACACCCAAATGCCTAATCCAATGGTAAGTATTATATATATTATAATTATTGATAAATCTATAATATTCATTATTTAGTTGTTTTTTTCGCTCGCCAATTATAACTGGCCTCAGCTGCCGTAAAAAATAATTTCCTACTGTTTAATATTTCTTTGTTAGAGATAACTTTTTTTAAAGGGAAGGACATTACATAGATTTGCTAATTGTCTGAAATATTTTGACTTGAAGTATTTTCACCCTCATTTGTAAATGAGTTGTTGTTTATATATAAAATAATAGCTTGTTCAAATTTTGAACACTTTATTTTTCAAATTTATTATGAAATACTATAAAATCAAATAAAACACGATGATATATATTATATCTATATTAGCTTTTTTAATCATCAATATCTTTTCCTAATTACTGAAGTAAAAATTAAAAAAAATAACTGTTTGGCGAATAAAATTAGACGGACAACAACTGAGTTCAGTTAAACGTTATAAAAACTTAAATATGCAACAAAAAAAATATTTACACTTAGTCGTAGGCATCATATTTTCTTTTGGCTTTTTTATTTTTTATTAAACACATTAAGGTGGGGTAATTATTTTAACGATTATTTGTATTCGCTAAAAACTAACATCATTGGTTTCCCTGTTCACATGATTCTAGTTTATCTCAATATTTTTATTTTAATGCCTAAGCTTGTATTTAAGAAAAAATATTTTTCTTTTATTATAGCTATACTTGGATCTCTCTTGTTAATGGTTTTTATAAAATTCAATTTAACCTATTACCTAGTAAGCGAAAATATCTGGCCCGAAGGACCCGCAGTTATTAATGATTTTACATTTAGCTATGCGATTGATATGATGATAGGTGAATTGTATGTGATAACTTTTGTAACTGCAATAAAAATAACAATGGATTGGCTGGAAGAACAAAAAAGAACAGCAGAACTAGAAAAAATGCAATCTGAAACTGAGCTTAAATTTTTGAGGACTCAAATATCACCACACTTTTTTTTTAATACTCTAAATAATATCTACTCTTTAGCAATCGAAAAATCTGAAAAAACACCCAAAATAATACTTAAACTTTCAGAGTTAATGCGATATCTCCTATACGAAACAAGAACAAAAAGGCAGCGCCTAGATCAAGAAATAATTTGTATTCAAAACTACTTGGAATTAGAATCTATTAGATATGGTAAATTATTGGAAATAGACATGAAGATTAGCGGTGATATTATGAATAAGGAAATAGCCCCTATACTATTATTATCTTTTGTTGAAAATGCCTTTAAACACGGTGCAAATAAAAATGTAGGAAATATAAAAATTGACTTAGATTTTAAAATAATAGATAATTTTCTTTATTTTACTATATCAAATCCAGTCCCTAAACTAGGCAAGCATAAGCAAATTATAGACCATCCAGGCGGAATTGGCTTGAACAATGTTAGGAAAAGACTTGCCTTAGGCTATAATAAAGATGAATATGAATTAAACATTGAAAACAACAACAAAGTGTTTATAGTTAATCTTAAAATAAAAGTATAATGACAGTCAACTGTTTAATAATAGATGATGAGCCTTTAGCCATTAATGTTATAAAAAATCACATCAAAGAAATTGACAATTTAAACGTTATTAATACTTTTAATAGTGCTATTGATGCATTAAGTTTCATGAAATCTAATACTGTTGATTTACTGTTTTTAGATATAAATATGCCGTTATTAGATGGGTTGGATTTTATTAAAAGTTTAGATAAAAAACCAATGATAATTATAACTACGGCCTATAGTGAATACGCAATAAAAACTTACGAATTAGAGGTCCTAGATTACTTGGTGAAACCCATATCATTCCCAAGGTTTTTAAAAGCTGTTAATCGAGCATTTAAAAAATTTAACTCTAGTTTGACATCAAATCTAAATATTGCTAAAAGAGCACATATTTTTATCAAAGTTGATAAAAAGAAAATGCAAAAAATATACTTAGATGAAATTTTAATTATCGAATCTTTGAGAGATTATTTAAAAATAAAAACAATTACAAATAAATATATTATTCATAGCACTTTGAGTAGTTTTACTGAAAAGTTACCCTCTAATAATTTTATACGAATACATAGGTCTTTCACAATTGCCATAGATAAAATTGAGGCAGTTCAGGGAAATAGTGTTGAAATTGACGGTGTTAAATATGTGATTGGAAGATCTTATATTGAACATGTGAAAAATAGAATACTACAGTAACTTTTTTTATTAATTATTAATATTTCATTAAAATATTATAGTTTTTTAAGATTTTATCAAAAATTAATTGTCCACTCCTAATCAATCTAAATTCTAAAGTTATTTTGGTAATTATTTTGTCATTTTCAACAACGTGTCTAATAAAAATTTCCCCTTCAGGCAAAAAATTTTTAATCCCTCCGACTCATCTTGTGGGTATAAATCAAATTCACCGCTAATCCAATTTAAAAACTTATTATAAATAGCTTCAGAATCAAAAAGTAATTTCTCTTTGATTTGATTATTTGAAAAAGAAATAATTTGTTCGTTTTTATTCATCATTTCACATGTGAAGAGATATTATTTTTTTAAAAATGGTATCGTTTAAATGCTTCAATTGCTGCATAATCTGCCAAACCAAAATCATTATATTTTTTTGCAGTTAATCGATTTCGATCTTCAACTCTCACCCAAAACTCTCTGGAATCATCTCCTTGAAACATTACACCATCTTTTTGAGACTGGTGATAAAAAATAGCATGTCTTTTTCTCAATATTTGATCTGGACTTAGAGGAACAGCCATTTCTATCTCATGAGACTCCCACTCATGCCAAGCCCCTCGATATAACCAAACCCAACAATTATCCATGTACTTCTCATTTTTCAAATCGTCCAAAGCTTTAAAAAGAGCATCCAAACAAACTTTATGAGTTCCGTGAGGATCTGCTAAGTCTCCTGCAGCATATATTTGATGTGGTTTTATCCTCTCGATTAGACTTGTCATAATGGCAATGTCTTCCTCTTTTAAATTCCCTTTTTTAATAGTTCCAGTCTCATAAAAAGGAAGATTTAAAAAATGTACATTTTCATCTGAAAGGCCTAAGTATCTTGTGGCGGCAAGAGATTCTCTTTTTCTAATGATCCCTTTTAAATGCCTAACCTCTAAAGAATCTATACTCTCATTTCTTTTTTTATTTTTTATAAATTCAATAATCTCATTAATCTTTGTAGAGTCTATATTAATCTCCTTTGAAACCTCTGCAAATTTTAGCGCCTCTTCGTCAGAGACAGCAATATTTCCGGAAGTTTGATACGCTACATACACATCATGCCCTTGCTTTAATAACCTGTCAAAAGTGCCTCCCATAGAAATTACATCATCGTCTGGGTGAGGGCTAAGAATTAGCACTCTTTTTTTGGAAGGGTCAGCTCTTTCTGGTCTTTTAGTATCATCTGCATAGGGTTTCCCTCCGGGCCACCCTGTAATAGTATTTTGTAGTTTATTAAACATCTTAATGTTTAAATCATAGGCAGATCCTTCTTGCATTAAAAGACCAGACATTCCATTAGTGTTATAATCTTTGTCTGTTAATTTTAGAATAGGCTTCTTTAATAAATTACTTAACCAAACAACCGCTTTAAGCTTTAAACTTGAATCCCAAATACATGAAGTTACTAACCAGGGAGTTTTAATCCGAGTTAAATTTGCAGCAGCTTCTTCATCTAAAATAAAAGTAGTATTACCATGCTCTTGTAAATAAGTAGCAGGAACATCAGCGCTTATTTCTCCTTCTACTGTTTTTTTAATTACTTTACTTTTATTTACTCCCCAAGCTAATAATACAATCCTTTTAGCGTTCTTTACTGTTCCTATACCCATGGTAATAGCTTTTCTTGGAACATTCTCTATACCAAAAAAAGAGGGTGCTGCATCTACTCTTGTAATATGATCTAAGGTAATTATTCTAGTTTCAGAGTTTAAATGTGACCCAGGCTCATTAAAGCCAATATGGCCAGTTCTTCCTATACCTAATAATTGAAAATCTAACCCCCCAACTTTTTTAATTTTTATTTCATAATCAATACAGTACTGACGAAGTTTATCCGATGGTATATTACCATCAGGAATATTAATATTATCAGGCAATATATCTACATGATTAAAAAGGTGTTCATGCATAAAATAAAAATAACTTTGAATATTATTTTTATCCATGCCATAGTACTCGTCTAAATTAAAAGTAATGACATTGTAAAAACTCAAGCCATCTTCTTTATGCATTCTAACTAGCTCCTCATAAACTTTAATTGGTGATGACCCGGTTGCTAGCCCTAAAACACAAAAAGCTTCCTGTTGTTGTTTTTCTCTAATCAGTTGTGCTATTTCTTCAGCCACTAAAATGGAAGCCACTTGAGATGAATTATAGGTAATGTTATGAATTTTTTCATATCTGGTATCTTCAAATTTACCGATAGATTGATGATTTGTATTTTTTTGATCAGACATGTTAGAGACTAAAAATATTTTTACAGGTTAAATCTAATATCTTTAAATTCCTTTTTGTTTAAATTTTCGACCGAAAACATAAATTAGGATATATAAAACAATTTAATAATAATTTTTTAGCTGAGGAAGTTATCTTTTAAATCAATAAATAATGAGATTAGACAATTAACCTAAAATGTTAAATGTTTTTCTATTTTAGTAGAATGAAAAAATTAATTGTTAAATATTCCATAGAGTTTCTTGTTATTTTTTTTGGTATCACAATATCTTTTACACTTCAAGAATACTCAAAACAAAATGCTAGCTTAAAAAAACAGCAGGATGGATTAAAAAGAGTGTTGAAAGATTTAAAACTTGATGAATTTATTTTTGAATTAACACTAAGAACTAATACTCATCAAATACAAGCCTCAAAACAAATACTAAATAATAGTATTAGCAATGACAACTATAATTTAACAGTTCCATATTTTGGTACTTTCTTAAATGATACTGCAATAAAGTCATTAATGTCTACTGGGTTAATTGAAGGGTATGATAATCAAGAGCTGATTACAGATCTCTTAAAATATTATCGTAATGATTATGATTTTGTGAAGGATCAGAGTGAGGGAGACGAAAAATTAATGTTTCAACGTCTAGAGTATGTCACTAAAAATTTTGAAATTGATTCTGTTTCGCTCAATAAAAAATCAAATTTTGGAGATCTTAATATGCCCTATTTTTATCTTTCAAAAGAAGTATTAAGTAATTACAAAAAGATAAAATCTACAGAAGTTTTTAAACAATATTATATACATCAAAATAGCCTACAATAATTTTGTTGGGAGTGCTCTTAAAAAAAATAGAGAACTTCAAACTAAAACATCCAATCAAATTAAACTATATAAATAACTATGAGATTTCAAAAAAAAATAATTTGTAACTTGTCCAAATATATTTTTTAAAATGGAAACTTACGCTAATGTTTTACTAATTGCCTTACCAAGTTTTATGGTATTGATTTTAATAGAGATCATCTATGGTGCTTGGAAAAAAGATCTCACCTATAATTTAATGGATACTATTTCTAGCTTAAGTGCCGGGACAACTAATATGATTAAAGATTTATTAGGTATTGGTTTTATAATTATTTCATATCCCTATATTTTAGAAAACATTGCTTTGATAAAACTTGAGGAAAGTATAGCCCTGTATATTATAGCTCTTATCTGTATGGATTTTGCTAGTTATTGGAATCATCGCTTAAACCATTCAATTAATGTTTTTTGGAATAGACACGTTGTTCATCATAGTAGTGAAGAGTTTAATCTGGCCTGTGCACTACGTCAAAGTATTTCAAAAAATATCATTGGTTTTGGAGCTTTATTTTTAATCCCAGCCGCATTGTTTGGAGTGCCACAAAAAATTATAATTATTTTAGCTCCTTTACATTTGTTTGGTCAATTTTGGTATCATACTCGCCACATAGGTAAACTAGGATGGTTAGAGTATTTCCTTGTAACGCCATCACAACACAGAGTTCATCATGCCATAAATCCAGAGTATGTAGATAAAAACCTTTCTGCTATTTTCTGTATTTGGGATCGAATGTTTGGAACATTTCAAGAAGAATTAGATGAGAAGCCCTGTGTATTTGGAACATTAAAGCCTGTTCAGACATGGAATCCTATTATAATTAATTTTCAACACAATTGGGGGTTAGCAAAAGACGCATGGCACGCTAAGAACTGGTTAGACAAATTTAAACTGTGGTTTATGCCAACAGGCTGGAGACCAAAAGATGTTGCAGAGCGTTTTCCTATATCTATTGTTGAAAACGTCTATATACAAGAAAAATATGCGCCCAAATACACAACATTACATAAATTTTACGCTATTTTTCAATTTGTTTGTATCAATATCTTTATTTATGTTTTACTTACCAATTTTGGAGCTCTTAGCCTAAATGCACAGCTGAGTTTAGGACTACTTATCTCTACAACTATTTTTGGTTTTACCTCATCATTGGATGGGCATAAATGGGCTTTTTTGTTTGAAATTTCAAGAGGTATTTTAGGATTATTATTTTTAGTATATCCTTCTGAATTTTTTTTACTAAAAATTAATTTCCCCTTTACTATATTTTTAAGCATCTATTTCTCAACATCTCTTTTAACAACATGTTGGATGTATCAATCACCTCCTGAACGTTCATTAAAAGTAGCATAATTGAATTACAAGCTACCTTATGAAGAAAAAAAAATTATTTTTTTTTAAAATTACCGGTGCTTTTATAGTATTGATTTTTGTCGCTTCAATATGCTCTTTTTGGTATGTCAATAAAACATTTATAAGTTTTGAAGACGGATATGATAATCGAACTGATATTCTTGAATTAACAATTGATGGCTATACTTTCTTAGATAGAAATAGCAATAGCACATTAGATGTTTATGAGGATGACCGAGAAGCGATAGCTGACCGAGTTCTTGATGTACTATCTCAAATGACTCTTCAAGAAAAAATTCACCTACTCAAAGGAGCAGGTATGGCATCAACCATTGGTATGACAAAGCCTGGTGGTATTCCTGGAGCAGTTGGCGCAATTGTTCCTACACCAAGACTAGGAATTCCAACTGTTCATCTATCTGATGGACCAGCAGGGTTAAGAATAGAACCTAGCAGAGAGAATGATGATAAAACTTATTATTGTACAGCATTTCCTATTGCTACATTATTAGCTTCCTCTTGGAATCAAACCTTAGTTTATGAGGTAGGTAACGCAATGGGTAGAGAAGCCAAAGCATACGGGATAGATGTTATTTTAGGTCCTGCAGCTAATATTCATAGACACCCTTTATGTGGTAGAAATTTTGAGTATTTTTCTGAAGACCCCCTACTTTCTGGATTCATAGGTGCTTCTATTGTAAATGGAATTCAAAGTAATGGTATTGGTACTTCAGTAAAACATTTTGTAGCTAATAATCAAGAAACTAATAGAGTATTAAATGATGTAATTGTTTCAGATAGAGCTATGCATGAAATCTATTTAAAAGGATTTGAGCATATTGTGAAACGCTCGCAACCCTGGACAATTATGTCTTCTTACAATAAAATTAATGGAGTCTATACCTCGGAAAGCGAATGGCTACTCACCAATATTTTGAGAAATAAATGGGGGTTTAAAGGCTTAGTAATGACCGATTGGTTTGGGGGTAAAAGCCCCTCGTCTCAAATATCTGCGGGAAATGACTTATTAGAGCCAGGAACCAACAGACAATGGAAAGCTTTGACTAAGGCAGTAAAAAATGGAGAATTATCAATGGATGCTATAGACATAGCTGCAAAAAGGATTTTAACCCTGATTTTCAAAACTAAAAAAATGCAAAATTACAGGTTTAACAATACACCAGATTTAAAAAAACACGCAGCAATTACAAGAAATTCAGCTAGCTGAAGGAATGGTTTTATGAAAAATGAAAATTCTTTACGTTTACCAATGAAAAAATATTGCTTTACTTGGAATAACTTCATATGAATTTATTGCTGGAGGAACTGGATCGGGAGATGTTAATGAAGCCTACACAATTTCTTTAGAAGAAGGGTTTAAAAATGCTGGATTTAAAATTAATAAAACTGCCAAAAAAATTGTTGATTTACATCGAAAAGTTAATTCTAATAGTTTCATAAAACCTGAGGGACTAGACGCTATATTTTCTCCTTTCTCACCCCCAGAAATCATCTATACAACAGATCAAATTAATGATATTGTAGCAACATCGGATATTGGAGTTTTAACCCTAGGGAGAAACTCAGGTGAAGGAGGGGATCGTTCAGAAAAAAATGATTTTCTATTAACAAAGACTGAGCAGGAAATGATAGTTAAATTCACGGATGCTTTTCACAAAAAAATAAAAAGTAGTCGTGGTACTAAATATTGGTGGAGTTATTGAAACCGCATCATGGAAGGATCTTCCTGATGCCATTCTTTTGGCTTGGCAAGGTGGGCAAGAAGGTGGTAATTCAGTAGTGGATATTCTATCAGGAAGAATAAACCCAAGTGGGAAATTACCCATGACATTCCCTGTGAAGTTATCTGACCATAAGTCACATAAAAATTTCCCTAAAAACCCAAAAATGATAACTATTGAAGGGCTTGTGAAAAATTTAATATTTCCTCCAAGTGAAACTCCAAAAGCACATAAAGTAAAAGATGAGGATTATACCTTTTATCATGAAGATGTTTTTGTGGGGTACAGACATTTTGATTCAAAAAATTTATCTGTATCGTTTCCTTTTGGTTTTGGGCTTAGTTATACTGATTTTAAATATAGTCCTATGAAATTAGAAATTGAAAATGACACCATAAATATTTCATTAAATATTAAGAATATTGGTGCTTTCCCTGGAAAAGAAGTAGTTCAATTTTATACAGAAAAACTAAATTCAATAATAAAAAGACCTTCTCAAGAATTAAAATCTTTCGCTAAAACAAAGCGCTTAGAAAATAATGAATCTATTAATGTTTCTGTTAAAATTCCAATTATAGAACTGAGTTATTGGAATGAAACATTAAATGACTGGTCATTAGAGAAAGGGGAGTACAATATCAAAGTAGGAGGGTCATCAAGAAATATTAGTCAAATCTTAAAGATAACTTTATAACATACTTGACAATACAATCCTAAATCTTAAAAGAAAGCCAATTTTATCTTTAAACGTTATTTATAAGTCTAAAAAAATTATTTTTGAAGGTTATTTTTTTTATATGAGATTTTTAATTTTCTTTTTTTTCTTCTTTTTATGGCAAATTCTTATTGCGCAAGAAACTTATATCCCAACAAAAATAAATGAAAACGAAGTTACTTTAGACGGGCTATTATCTGAAAAAATTTGGAAAGATGCTACAAAAATACCTTTAGATATCGAATTTAGTCCTGCCAATAATTTACAAGCTAATAAAAAAACTACTGCATACATATCTTACTCTGACACTTTTTTATTTATTGCAGTTCATGCAGAAGATGATCCAAAAAATATTCGTGCCTCTATTCGGCCAAGAGATGATTTCAATATTTGGAATGATGATCTTATACTAGTTCGTTTAGATCCTTTTGCCGACGCAAGAAACAACTTAGGTTTGGCTGTAAATGCTTTGGGGAGTCAATTCGATGTGAAGCAGGTAAATGCCTTATCTGACTGAAGATCGATATGACAGTACATTTAATATGAATTTTGAATCTAAAGCTGCTATAATAGATAATGGATATACTGTAGAAATGAAAATACCATTTTCTGAAATTCCCTTCCCAAATGGTACAGATCAAGAATGGCACATCAACTTTTACAGACGATACTTCGAAAATGGAAACGAAATTGAAGTTAGTAGCCAACCAAGAGATAGAAACAATAATTGTGTGGTATGTCAAACTACAGATAATCTAATTTTAAAAGATATTGTTATCGATAAAAGGTTAGAAATACTACCCTATGTTTCAAGTAATATTCAAGGGTCTAGAAATAGCCCTGATGAAAAAGTTGCTTACGGATCTGTAAAAGGAAAAGTAGGTTTAGGACTGAATTTAGACATTAATAAGAATACAAGTTTTGAGTTAACACTTAATCCTGACTTTTCTCAAGTAGAAGCTGATGTTACCCAAATTGATGTAAATTCTTCTTTTTCTTTACAATATCCGGAAAGACGTCCATTTTTTAATCGAGGAACAGATCTTGTAAATTTTACTGATGGTGCATTTTACTCAAGATCAATTGTTAACCCATCCATTGCAACAAAATTATTGAGTCAAGGAAAGAAATCTAGGGTGTTTTTATTGAACGCATTAGATCAAAACTCTGTTTACCTAGTTGGTGGTGAGGATAGATCTTATATTGGCCAAGGAGGTAACAGTTTGGTAAATGTACTTCGCTATCAACATTTATTAAGCCCTAAATCTCGATTTGGTGGGGTAATGATGAATCGTTTCTATAAAGGAGGTGGATTTGGTCATCTTTTTGGATTTGATGGACTTTTTCTGCTAAATCAAAATTTGCGTCTAAGTTTTGAAGTTTTCAAAAATTTTAATGAAGAACCTGTAAATAATTGGATTGACACCGATGCTACTATCAATGGAAAAACAATTGCTTTAGATGGTGATAAAATTAATGGAGATGCTCTTTACATTCAACTATACAGAAAAACCGAGCACTGGCAAAGTTATCTATACTACAGAAATATTTCTCCTCAGTACAGATCTGACGTTGGTTTTGTAGTTAAAAATAATCGTAGATGGGGAACGCTTTTTCACGAATATATTAATATTATCAATAAACCTGCAGTACAATCTTTTGGCTTTGGAACTAAAGTAGACGTTGTATACACATTTGAAGATTTATACAAAAATTTTAGTGTAGACTTGTTTGCCTCTTTAAAAACATACGGACAAACAGAATTATCATACACGTTAGATTATGATGTGGTAAAAACTTTTTTAGGAATTCGATTCAATAACTTACCTACACATTCATTTTCAGTAAACGGATCTCCAAGTGAATCATTTAATTTTCGAGTAAATCTAGACAGTGGGAAAGACCTTTCTGTTAACGAAGATATCCCAGAAATTGGAGACCTCACCACCTCTTTTATGACCTTAAACTTTCAAGTTAACGATAACTTTACCATAAACCCATCGTTACGATATTCAAGACTAAAAAAGACAAACGGATTTGGAAATTATTTTG